>JGI20163J15578_10000095_pt1 | contig 34129 bp, 21 predicted proteins | sample TergutCu122P1_FD_15578 | JGI IMG/M metagenome (IMG submission 15578)
TGGTGGTGGAGGTTCTGGCTCTTCTGGCGGACATGGTGGTGGCGGAGGTTCTGGTTCTTCTGGCGGACATGGTGGTGGCGAAGGTTCTGGCTCTTCTGGCGGACATGGTGGTGGCGGAGGCTCTGGCTCTTCTGGCGGACATGGTGACGGCGGAGGTTCTGGTTCTAATCGTTGATAAAATCGTTTAATCATCGTCTTTATAGATTATTTTTGATTTTTTTTTGGTATCAGCTTCTGTTAGTTCCATAAAGAAATGGCTTGCACGGATGTGCAGGTCGTTTTTTTCATCCTTTTCATCCTTTAATAGAAAGGTGACATGACAATCCAAATTAAAGTGTAAGAATTTCCAGAGGTTTTACGGAAACTCAAGAAGTAGATTATAATTGACAAGTACACACCAATCACCTTATACTTTTAATGATTTCAACAAACTTATAGCCTAAATTGATAGGAGGATACAAAAATGTTTTGTGGCCATTGTGGAACTAAAATCGAAATAGAAGATCGCTTTTGTACGAATTGTGGGAAAAAGAGCACAAAACCTGCTCCAATACCATCAGAGATCATTCAAGAGCCGATGCCACCTATATCTAAACAAGAGGTTGAACAGAAAACAGCTCCTGTGCCTCAAGCAGAATCAGAAGAAAACAACAAGAAATTGATTGGGATAATTGGAGGAACCTTTGCTGTTTTAATGGTGATTGTTGGGATTTCATTATTTCTTATCTTTAGAACAAGTTACGTCCAAGTCCCCGATTTCACAGGTTTAAATGCAAACGAAGCAGTTGAATTGATTGAAGAATCTGGACTAACTCTTGGGGAGATTACGAAGGAATATCATCGTAGAGTAGATGAAGGTTTGGTGATTTCTCAATCCTTAAGGAGAGGGAGAGAAGTGGAACGTGGATCGACTGTAAACCTGGTGATTAGCTTGGGAGAGGAAGCTATTGCAGGGTTAGATGATTTGGAGTTAGTGGAGGAAGAATTAAAGGAAGATGATTCTGGGGAAATGAATGATGAGCATCCAGAAGATGAGCAAGTACTTCCCGAAATTGATGGTCCAAACCCTTGGCTGGTTTCATCAGGAGAGGAGTTTGATCGAGCAATTCAATCCATAGAGGATGATGCATCACTTAGTGCAGAAGAAAAAGAAAGCATGAAATGGCTACTTTTAGAAATCGTCGATATCATGGGAGGCGGGTCCGCTTGGGTGGAAACCCCAGCAGGTTTAAGTATAATGGGTACATTTTTGTTTTCTAACCCTGTACTGATCAACATAGGTTTAGTTTCTTATCAACTTCAAATAGAACCAGAAGAGGTAATGGTTATTGCAATGGATCCTGATCACCCAGATTGGTCTTTTGTTCTGGCACTCTTTATCAGCCAGGTAAGCGAAGAGAGAGAGGAATATATGGCGAAACTAGAAACATTATACACCCGGCATTTTGAGCTGATTTGGGATAGATATGGAGGTAACTTCCCTACGATTACATTAGAGACGCCTGTGCTTGAACTTCCTGTTCCTATAATGCAGACTTTGGTCTTATGGGAGATTGAAGCAAGATAAGCAGAAGGTTTTGCTTATACAGTGAAGCCTAACGGACACTTCCCTTTACTAGACATCACTATTTTAATATAGTATAATGCTCTATAAGTGGAGATATAGCTCAGCTGGTTAGAGTACTTGCTTGACATGCAAGGGGTCGCTGGTTCAAATCCAGTTATCTCCATAGGTGAAAACAAGGAAATGTTTAATACACAGGCATCTCCTTGTTTTCACTTTTTATTTTATCCCCAGTTTTTTTCACTACAGAATGCAAGTAATTTCAATTCATTATAATGTTCATAGATTTAGAAATCAACTTCCTAACTATTTATCAAAAACTGGTAGAATTTTGATAAGATGATCATCCTCCACTTCCTTTTTATTTCGGTTAGAGTGCTGTAAATCCTCTACCTCTTCATCGCAATAGAATGAACCCTCTTCCTCCACTTGCCTAGAATGCAATGACGACTCTTGCTCTCCAATTTTCTTAATAACAAATGGAAATGATTCTCTTCCTACTTTGCTAAAATTTGATATTTTAGTAACTTTCAGCTCTCCTTCTCCCTCTAAGTTTGCAGCCGAAACATCGAGCTTGCGGTTTTGATCAATGTGGAAAGTGACCTTTATCTGTGGTATCCCTTTTGGTGCAGATGGTATTCCAACTATCCTAAATATGCTGATTAACGTATTGTCTTTCGTAAATGCACGTTCTCCTTGTACAATGGAGATATCAATTGCCCTCTGATTGTCCTTCACCGTGGAGACCAGCAAGGATTGTTCTTTAGGAATAATATTATTCCTAGGAATTATCTTCGTTGCTACACCATCCCTTGTTTCGATAGCTAAAGATAATGACAACGCATCTAGCATTAAAATGTTCTCTGTTTCCTTAACTCCCCCTAATTTACCTCCTTGAATTGCTGCCCCAAGAGCCACACTTTCTGCTGGATTTACTTTCCAGCTTACTTTTTTTCCTGTTATTTTCTCCAACATTTTCCCTATAGCTGGAACACGTACTGATTCCCCTGCTACCAGTACTTTATTAAGTTTCTGACTTGTATCCTCAACATTCATGCCAGCTTCTGATAAGGCTCGTTTCACCTGATGTGCCATTTTTTTCAATAGTTTCTTAATTAACTCTTCAAACTTTCTTCTAGTCAATTCTATATTTATATGTTTCCAACCATCATGTGCCTCTATTACAAATGGTACTTCTATATTTGTTGCTGTTGAAGAAGATAACTCTATTTTTGCTCTTTCTGCAGCCTCTCTTATTCTTTGCAAAGCGATTACATCCGCAGATAAATCGATTCCTTCTCTCTCTTTAAATTCCTCTAAAACATATTCAAGGATTTTCTCGTCAAACTCATTACCCCCTAGAGTATTTTCTCCTGTAACAGAAAGTGGCACTACCATTCCGTCACCTAACTCAACTACTGATATACTTAAGGTTCCACCCCCTAAGTCAAATATTAATATTCGCTCTTCCTCACGGTAATTATGTTCAAAACTGTAGGCTAATGCCGTTAGCATTGAATCATTTACCACACGCACCACTTCCAGTCCCACCGCTTTTGCAGCTTCCTCAATAGGTACATATTGATGTTCCAGCATACATGTGGGCACTCCTATAACGACTTCTGTCACCTTTTCTTTCAAATAGTTCTCTGCATCTATTTTTAGTTTTTCAAAAAGATTCTGCAATAATACAGCAAAAATCTCTTCTGATGTAAACTCCGTATCTCCAACTGCAATTTTACTCTCAGAACCCAATATCTTCTTTTTCAGAAAGAAAGTTCCTTGAGTATTGGTTGCAGCCTGCACTTTTGCCAAATCACCTGTTATCACCTTTCCCTTTTCCGTGATAGCTACAACTGACGGTACCGACCTTGCCCCTTCTGTTGTGGGAATTATCGTTGGTCTTCCATTCTTCATCACAGCCATACAGCTATTTGTCGTTCCTAAGTCAATGCCTATTATTGTTTTAGAAGTCGTTAATTCACGCATACTGCTTTTCCCCTTTCTTCTCCATATCAATCGTCCTCTTCAATACCTATTATTAAATAGTGATCTTCGACCCATTTATTAAATGAGAATAGAAAGAAGCTATCATTTTCGATGGATTCATCAAAATATGTTGCTTTTCTTCACCGTGGCTAAAGCGGAAGACAAATGTTCCTTGAAGATTTCCTCGTCAAATTCATAGTTTCTATAAACACTGTATGAAACCTGAAAGTTAACGGTATAGCAATTATCATTCACTCGCTTCATAAAAAAATAACCATTTGACACCGTTGTGTTAATATCAGCAATTTTCTCTGCGATTTTTTGTAGATCCTTCTTTTCATATTTCTCTTCTAACTCTCCATTTCTGGCACTCAAATTAATATTAATCAACAGATGTAAATTGTCCTCTACTTTCACTCTCACATGTGCTATCCACACCCCTCTTCGATAGAAGGCTATAACAGGTGATTTGCTCTGAATAGAATCCTCTATAGAGTTTTTAATTTCATGCTCAGTTAATACGGTTGTATAAGCACTTTCTTTGCAATACCTTTTCAGTTCCCGTCCATAGTTATCGGTAATAATTTCATTGATATCTGCCAAAGTATAATCTTCTGCTAGTGGGTTTTCTACACTCACATCAAATACCTTTAATTTACTCACTATAAACGGATCATTCATAGCCTTCACAAAATCTTCTGTAATATAACTCTTCTCAAGAAACTCTAGCAAAACCTTTATCTCCTCCTCATTTTTCAAAATGAGAACGAGTTGATGAAATGCCCATTCGTCCATTCTGTCGCTGGTGAGCTGTCTAAGCAGTTTCCGGTATCTTTTGTTCTTTCTAAAAAAGCTTATTAATGCCTCTTCCTTCCATCTATCCATTTCTTTACCTCCTGCTTCCTAATCTATACCATTTTTATTTTTTCCTATTAGAAATCACCTACACTCTTTATTGCTCATGACAATTATACATTAACCTTAATTTGTTTTTTAAGGGGGTGGACAAAATTCCTCCCCTGCAAAAAGTTTAATGACCTTTTACTGCTGATTATACGAAAGTTTTTTCTAGAGTCCTAGGTTTCAGCAAAATAAGACATGCTAACATCAGCAGTAGGAGTTTTTTTAAGATATTACCCCCTCGCGGCATAGTTACTTCATTAAAAACAAATCACCTTCTTAATTCAAAGTGTTGTGAAGCTTCCCGTTCTCCAATCTTTTTAAGAACAAATGAAAATGCACCCTTCCATCACTATTAGATTCTCATTCATTAAACCAATCTGAACGTTCATCCCATTCTTGTTCACTGCTCCATCTAAGAATATTGCTACTGTCATCTATAAGCTCCACCTTGAGTTCTTCCAACACTCTTTCTACCACTTGAGGATAATCTGGTCGGTACCTTTTTAGAAATTCCATAGATCCGAATGCTGATATTACTTCGGTGACACATTCAATGATTTTGATAATTGAGATTAACTCTTGGTCAAAGTTTTTATATGCAATAAAATCCTCGATAAATTTTGCTTCGATCCCCATTTGGCTCGCTGTAGCTCTTACCAACGCTTTGAACTCTTTCGATTCTTTATAGTCAGGCTTGAACTTTCTGAGCAATTTTACTCCTTCTAAGACTTTCCCGTCCGCAAATATAGCAAATTCCTTTATTTCTTCGATCGACATTCCATCAGATAACAGTTCACCAACCCGACTCTCTAGTTCCTCATGAACATTGGTAAGAAACCTCTCCTTATTCCTCTCTGGCATTTCTGAGAGACCAACTTCATCTAAAAAGTTATCATCTAGTTTAAATGATTTCATGGTTTGATTTTCTTCATGTACGCTCACAGGTCGTCCAAAGAATACCTCTTTGTATTGTCGCATTTCTTCTTTCATTTCTTCTAAAGTCTTCTTAACAACCACTTCATAATCAGGGCAATTCAATTGCATCCATTTCATCATTCCAAATTCACTCATTATGGCTTGCTCTGGCGCTTCAGGATTAGCATCGGAAAGTTGCTTATAATCTTCTCTTTCTTGATAGTCTGGGAGATTTTCAATGAACCACTTAAGCATACCTTCCTCACTCTGATCTTCAAATTCACCAAATTCATCTATCAGTTTGTCTGACATACCAACAACCAGCTTTTCTTTCGTTCGCAATTTCAGTTCCTTGTAAATATACTCTTTCAAAACTGCCTTTTTTTCGAATGGAAGCGATTCTAGTCCAATTTCGTCAAATAATCTATCAATTTCGTCATCAAATTTAATCATTACTATCTCTCCTTTTTTTATAATTCATATAGATGAAATCATTTGTTTAATGTAGTTAGGTGTTTTGCTCCGTTGGCACAGGGATTGTCCTTCGACCCCACCAGGGGTCTCATCTTGTTGTCCTTGATAATCTTCCTCATTATCGCTAAGATTTCCATAGTGTCGCTCTCTGAGATACTTCTTGGGGTCATTGAAAATATGTCGAATTTCCTCTTTTGTCAGAGCACGGTCGTTGCGGTAGGGTTCTACTAATGTACGTATACTTTGTTCCTCTATCAGCCGTGCTGTAGCTTCAGCATCTGGTGGGAATTCAGGTTTCTCGATTTGTAATGTGAACGCTGGTGATTGCTTTCCATCTACGCTTATGGTAGCAATTGCATTAAAGGCATCCAACCTTGGTAATTCTTGGCACATTTGTGAATCATCAAATCGGTTGACTACATAAGCTGCATCTTTTACTGACAACCGGAATGAAATAAAGTTGGCAGTGTTAGCATTTACACCTTCTCTAGTTTTATGTGTCAACTGCTGATTATCTTGATGAGCAAAAATGATACTAACACCAAATTTTCTAATTCCAGCAAACATTTGCGAAAGAGTTTCCGTTTGGAATAGCTGACCCTCATCTATGATAAAGAAATGTGTCTTACTGGTGTCTTTACGTTCTAGTGCCGCTGCATAAAACTGTTGCAATATAAGTTCCCCAATGATCCTAGCTGCATGAGTGCCTATGGAAGGCATCCCCAAGTCAATCAATGTAACAGCTTTCGTGTCTATTGTCTCTGCAAAAGACAATGCATTCGCTCCAGCCCCAAGAATGTTTCGCAGTTGTTCCACACTGTTCAACCGTTGGAGCTTGCACGCTATCCAGCTAACCAGATCGTTATATTCATTACTCCGATTGTTCACCAGCTCTGTCATTAAGGATTGAGCTAAATCTGGATATTTCGGACGAATGGCTTCTGCCAAATTTCTTAGATAATCTCTGTTCATCAGCAGGATCAACATAACCTCAAAAGATGCCATCTGTCCAAATAGGGCAATTGTAGACTGTGCAATAATTGAGAAAATACGTTCAAATCTCGGCCCGACAATCCCTTCACTATTCGGGTCATAGACTTGACCAAACAACAGATTCATATCTGAGATGGGTCGTTCTGCTACTTTTGGATCATCTGTATTCCACATGTTGAGCGGCACCGGATTCTCTTTATCGCCAACACGCATCACTCTAATATGTTCGACATAGTTACGAGATGCGAGACGCAAAACAGCATCAATTGTACTGCCGTGTAAATCGAGGAAGGTGAGTCCGAAGTCATTTTCCATGGCAGAGCAAATAAATTGGGAAAGTACAGTGGATTTCCCTGTTCCTGTCTGCCCAATCAATTGGAGGTGGCGTCGAGCATCTATTTCACTGAGTTTGACTTCACGCTCCTCACCAGAAATATCCAGTGCTTTGCCAATAACGACACTTCGCTTTGCACTATCTTCATGACATATAGGTCGCAGTTTTGCTATAGGATTGCGCGCTTTAATGCCCAAGATAGGTTGTTCCCAGCGCACTTCTGGTTCCAGCACTAGAATGCGAGCAGCATAGTCTGGTAGCACGATTGCACTATCCAAGGGATTATCCCATACCCCTTCATCGGATATAGCGCGAAGTTCAATTCCGGGAATACAGGCGTTGAATATAGCACGTAAGCTAACCGAAGGAGGTTTTGGTAGTCGTACCTGCATATATACTCGAACTGGGATTCCGACGTATTCCTCGACTTGAAGTTGAAATGATTTCCATGTCTGTTCAGTATGTCGGTTGCATTCACGTTGTTCTTCCAACAACGCACTGCTAACTACATAGCGCAGGATTGCACCATTTTTACGTAGCTCTTCCATCAACGCCTTACCCTGCTCGCTAAAGTGCAAAATCCAACTATAATTTCCTGTGTTTCCAGGGATGGTTTTTGATTCTGGCGAAATGCCAAATCCGACAGAATGAGATGTATTGTATTCGGCTACAGGCATTACTAACCCATAAAGATAGTTATCTTTCCAAAAAAAATCATCTACTGCATCCAGTGGTAGGTGTTCTGCATCTGCTGTTTCAGCAACAACCCACTCCAGGTCAGATTGGTCCACGTTAGCTGAGCCGAAGCAGATGAACTGGGTCAATCTTTCAGGAGAAATAATTGTTTGTAGTCCGATGAACTCGCCTTCAGGGAGCTGTTGAGCAATTTGCACTAGACGAGATGAAAGCTTATTTGCTAAAGGTAGAGGTCGCTCCTGGCGGATTAAGCTTGTTAGTTGAACTGCTCGTTCCACTCCTTTGGGGAAATTAGAGTAACTTTGTTTTGGTTCGCTGTTTTGTTTCATAAGTCACCTCCTATAGGTTCGTTAGTCTGAATAAATAGATATTGGATACTAATCATATATTTACTGCCTTACCCTCAATCTTATAATACTAAATTTAATCGCCACAAAATAAGGGAGGTGAATCTCTCTTCCCATTTAATTATTTTTGTTCGTTGGAAGGAGGTGGAATAAGGTAACAAAGCACCACCAATCATCTTAGTCAGTATCACTTTTGTACATTTATAATAAATAAATTTTGGATTCAACTCGCAACTTCTAGCCGATCTAAAGCTTGCTGGGCAGAGTTGCAACCTTGATCAGCGGCACGATTGAACCAATATATCGCTTGATCAAGATTCTCTTCAACCCCACTTCCATTTTCATACATCAAACCAAGATTGAATTGTGCACGAGTTTGGCCTTGATTAGCTGCTATACGATACCAATACATCGCTTGCTCGTAGCTTCGTTCAACACCACGACTATGATAATACATGAAACCCAGGTTGTTCTGCGCACTGGTATTTCCTTGAATTGCTGCTTTACGATACCAAAATACAGCTTGCTCATAGTTTTGCTTAACTCCATGGCCTCGGAAATACATATTTCCAAGTCTGTTTTGAGCTGTTGACTCTTCTAGCCCAGCCGCACGCCGATACCAATACTCTGCATGTTCATAACTTTGCTCAACCCCTCGCCCATGATAATACATATAACCGAGACTAGATTGTGCTACTATATGACCATGTTCAATCGCTATGCGATACCAGTGTACAGCTTGCTCATAGCTTTGCTCTACTCCATGGCCATGGAAATACATATTTCCAAGTTCATTTTGAGCTCTTGCCCCTCCTAACCCAGCCCCTCGCCGATACCAATACACTGCATATTCGTAACTTTGCTCAACCCCTCGTCCATGGTAATACATAGAACCTAGATTAGATTGTGCTACTATATGACCATGTTCAATCGCTATGCGATACCAACATACAGCTTTTTCATAACTTTGCTCTACTCCATGGCCATGGAAATACATATTTCCAAGTCTATTTTGAGCTCTTGACTCTCCTAGTCCTGCCGCTTGTCGATACCAATACTCTGCATATTCATAACTTTGCTCAATGCCTCGCCCATGATAATACATAGAAGCGAGATTCGTTTGTGCTAATATATGACCATAATCAATCGCTATGCGATACCAGTATATAGCTTGCTCATAGCATTGCTCTACTCCATGCCCATTAAAATACATCATTCCAAGTCTGTTTTGAGCTCTTGCCTCTCCCAATTCAGCTGCTCTCCGATACCAATACACAGCATATTCATAATTCTGCTCAACGCCTTGTCCATGATAATACATAGAACCGAGATTCGTTTGTGCTACTATATGACCGTGTTCAATTGCTGCGCGATACCAGTACGCAGCGCGTTCATAATTAGATATTGTACCAACACCGTAGTAATACATCCTACCTAAATTGAATTGCGCATAAATATGGCTTTGAAAAGCTGCTTTACGCCACCAATACACAGTCCACTCTTGATTTTGTGATACGCTTAGGCCATGATAATACAAAAGACCAAGATCAAATTGTGATTGCGCATCTCCTTGCTCTGCCAAAGGTATAATTCGTTCGTAGTCTACACCACCATTTCCAATAAACCAACCTATACCGCATCCTATCGCACCTACAATAATTATTGTAACAAAAAGTGCAACTTTTTTAGCTATTGATGTTGTAGATTTTAGAGGAATATTTGAAGGTGTTTCAAACGCTTTTTCTTGAAGTTTCTTGTTTTCATACTCACAAACCAAACAGTTACTTTCTGGAAGATGATTCCCATGACCACATTCAGGGCATATCCAAAATCCTTTGCTATCAAACAAAAACATCTTTATTCACCTCACTTTTCTACACGATTTTCTAATTTATTCTGCTTAATATACATAAGTGGTACAGTTCGAAACTTACCACCTTCATATTCCACTCTAAAATTAGTGGGCGTTAATTGAATTATTCTCAATACTTCACCTTCGCCTTCGGTTGAAGCTATTGGAGTTGGTACAAAGGAATCAATAGTTCTTTTTAAAATAGTTGCTTTTTTGGTCAACACAACCGGTATTCGACACTTTCTAGGCGTTTTTTTGATATCTTTTATTTTCTTCAACTCACTTAATATTTCTGTACAATCCGGGCGAGCATTAGGATCCTCCAATAACATTCTTTTGAGTAGTATTCCCATATCTTCGCTAATTTCGGAATTTAACTTTAACTCTTTACCTTCATGAACAACCTCATAAGCTTTTGCCTTTGGGAGGCTTGAATTCGCAGGCCTACTACCTGTAATATACTCATGAAAAATTATACCCATAGCGAAAACATCCGATTTGCACGTGATATTTTCACCCAACACATCCGATTCTTCTATTATGTATTTTGCTAGCTCCGGTGAATAGTACACAGGCGTTCCTATGGTTTCCTCAGCACGCGGTGGCTTTTTTTCAAGATAGCTATCATCAAAGTCGATTATTTTTGTAACTAACTTACCGGACTCACTTTTAGAGATCAAAATATTGTCTGGCTTTAAGTCCCCGTGAACAATATTCGCTCTGTGTAGGGTTCCAACACTCCCAACCATTGTCTTAAGCAGCAGTAATTGATCATCACTGGACAAAGAAGCAATCTCAGTAGGCATTAATGTTGACATATCAATTTTTAATGAAACTTTATAATACGAAGTGTCTTCTCTAAAAAAATCTATGGGGACAACAAGATTACCAGATGAACCTGCTAAACCCTTTAATTTTTTGAGCAAATCTCTTTGCTTCTGTTCCCACGCATCACATTCTGCTTTCTTGGCTGCCACAACTTTTGGACTGAGCGAACCCGTACGTGGATACTTTGGACGCATAAACGTTTTGATAAAATATTTGTTTTTTTCCTTGGTAGCAAAAACATACTTACCGTTACTGCACTGTTTCCAATCTTCATCTAAAACATAGTCACGTAGAATATCCATTAGATATCACCTCCAAAAAAAGATAGTATGTGTAGAGCAACAACTCATTTTTCCCTGCACAGTTCAAGTTCATAATCATTCTTATAAGATTCCCACAGTGAGTTTATAGAAAATGACTTTTCACTGAAGTGGTTTAGTTCCCTTTCAATTTCCGAAATTTCTATTTCTCTTTCTTCAATCTCTCTATACACATTTCGAATAAAGCGAATTTCAATATCACAATCCCATACAAGGTAGTTAGATAGTATTTTTTTTGAATCAATGCTTTCCACTATATTGAGAAAAGTATGGAAAATATCATTGCCATGCGTTCTACACATTTCATCTATGTGCTCACATGAAGTAGATAATTCTCTTATTTGTGACAACTTGTTACGGTCTGTTTTCAAAGCAAAACTTTTTTTCAAGTTCGCATAATTTATTTTAAACTTTTTTGATAACTCCAACTCCCCTTCGTCTTTTATTTCTTCACTCAATTCATCGTATAAGGTAGATATCGGTTCTATTGCACGATATGCTTTTGGTAATTTTTGTCTATTTTCTAAAATGAGACGGAGTCTCCCAGATATCATTTCATTAAATTCTTCTGATTTACTCCTACGATACATTTCAAGTTTTTCCTCGATTGACCTTTTGTTTTCCATAAGTGTTCTGATTTTATCTTTGTTAGAATTCTCTAGATGAATTTTCTCAATATATTCGCTGAACATTATCTTATATCTGGTATTAAATTTTTCGTAAAATTCAACAAAAGATATTTCGTTTCGGAAAATAATTCCAGCAAGGGAGGCGTCATCTGCAGTAGGTAAGGCAATTAGCTTTTCTTTAAGTATCCCGCCTAAGTTTTTAATTTCCAAATAGTTTTCTTTCGCATCTTTAATACTTTCCAAGATTAAGTATTCAAATTCCATAGGAGAACCAACATAACCGAAGCAACCATCTGTAGCCGCGAATACAATACATGGGGCAGGTATATCACGATAAACTTTACAATTAATCGTAAAATGTGGATTCATATCATCACCCACTAACGGCAAGTGAACATAATTGCTCATTGGTGAATCCTCTACTATGTTTTCCATTGCATCGTTGCGCAATCTCAGGTCATCAACAGTCAATTGCTGTAAGCCTTTTTCTGGTGTTAGAATATAACAACGAGAATCACCTGCCCACAAGCACATGACATCAATAGTTTCTTTTTTGTCAACGATTATAGCAACTGCCATAGTTGTTGGAAGCAACTGAATCATTCTACTTTTCACTCGAATACCATCACCTAATTTAGTTTTATCTGCAAATTGTTTGAGATCTTTTAGAATTGATTCTATAAGTTCTTCAATAATTTTATTTTGTTCATCTGGATTGATAAATGCAGATAAAAGTTTAGCCAAGTTGTCCTTATAAAAAGCTAATGTGCTATCACGAACAATCCGTGAGGCTATATATGCATTTGTCCTGTTTTTCCCCTCTAAATCTTCAAATTGTATGCTACCAGCCCCACCCATACCATCAAAAACACCTATCAACGAGTCAAAATTTAACGGTTCAGCATCTTCACATCGATCATCGTGAAGCTCATAATATAGTAAAAAGCTATCTTTCATATACATTTCCACCTTTCAATTAGTGATATATGCTATCGGGTGGTCGACTCCCTAAATGTGAGCAGTCGACCACCCCGTTATGTGTAATTTTCATATACTTCCTGCCAACACATCTAACACTATTTTCAAATCAGTTTCTTCCATACCTTCTCCTGCTCTTGAAGGTACCCACACAGTGTTTTCCCATTCTGATCCAATGGTTGCCCACGGGTATGCATCTGGAGCAAAAAGGATTAGACGCTTTGCAGCTACATTCATCGGGCCTGATTGACTATCATTCCACTCATCAGATAATTCTGTAAGAGTGGATGGAATCCCTTGGGGATAATTGTCCGCAATCGCCATTTCTGAGGCTTTTTCCAATTTGTGGGCAGATGCGTCTGTCCATACCATAAGGATATGTCTTTTTTTGGTTCCCTCCGTGGTCCAATTTGACTTCATCCCAATGGCAAGTGCCTCAAGAGCATTTTCGGGCTCATCTCCACCTCCACCAGCATGAATTGACGAAATAAAACTACTAAACTCACTCGTTTGCTCAGGTAGTGTGAAAAATTCTGATTCTATCATTGATTTGTCGCCATCGCAATAATAATCGCGAAAAACAATGACTTTAATTCGAAAGGTTGCAACTTCTCTATCTCTTTCAGATAGAGCTCCAGTAAGTTTTGAATAAAAGCTTTTTGCCGAATTCTTAACCTCCTCGATTGTTGGTAGCATGCTACCTGTACCATCAATAAGTAAAACCAAATCAACATTGCATTCAAATTGTCCTGTCATTTTTATGTACTCCTTTCAATACAGTATTTTTTGGATAAGTATTGGATACTCATCACCTGTCTACTATCATACCAAAGTTTTTCATCCTAAATTGAGGGGGGTCTCTTGCCTTCCAACTATTTTGATGTCTAAGAAGAGAGGGCGAAAAAATCGGTTAGGAGGCTACTCAACTAATGAATGGCCTCCTAACCGATATCTCATATACTGTTACAAACGCTGAATTCGTTCCTCATTTCGAACTCACACGAGTACTACGCAAGAAATTGTTTTTTGGGAGCTCTCAAAAAACGAGGATAATACGACTATACGCAATTAAAACCATTGGTTCAAATCAACCCCTAATTAATTCGGAAGCTTTTCAAGATTTTTCTCTGCCACAGATATTTCATGCTCTATGTTCTCCATGTAATGCTTATCATCATAGTAATCCCGTGATTTCCCTTCTTTGCACAACTCAATTTCTTCTTTGCACAATTCAATTATTTTTTCATTATAGAATCTATATTGAGCTGTATCATTGGCAGCAAGGCTTAATGATACACAAAGTAATGTAATTCGCATTTTCATTCTAAAGTCACCAACATCATAAATTCGACGAAAAGCATCCTCTGCATAACGTGTCCCATTATCAATGTCTTTGTTAACTCTACAAATGTCAGCAAGATAATAAAGAGTATTGACTACGTCAAATAAATTCCCTCGGCTTTTATAATGCTCAAGTGCAATCAACAAATGCTCTACCGCATTGTCATAATCGAAAATTTCTCTCTCAAATATTCCAGCATAATAATTTGCGTGTCCGTAGTATTTTTTTGTTTCATCGGCCTCACTCACATCCACATATGTAAGCACAACCGAATGTATTAGTTTTTTGTCCTCTGGGTATTTTTGTCGGATCACGTGAAAATACTGATCAAAAACACCAGCTTTTACTTCACTGGTTTTACAGAAATCCACATCCCCTAACCATGCCCATGTGAATTTATCACAGGACTCAATAATTTCAAACATTTCCTCTTCAACATCCATCATTTTTCCAGCATCACACATACATCCAACAATCTCAAACAGCAAAAACACTCGACAATCAATCCGTAAAGATGGTCCAGCTTCATGCAATATTCTGCGGTATTCTTCCGCTGCTTTTTCAGGTTGCTTTTTACTCAAAAGGCGTGCTTTGAAAACTTTGGCCAAAACAGATTTCTGAACTCTATCCAAATACTGGGGACGGGAAAAGGGTAGATTAACAATATCCTTTTTTTCATCTTCATTTCTAAGTACTGTTTCTCTAGGAAGTTCATCAATCTGTCCCTCTTGTGGTTCGTCAAAACCATTTACAATGTTCAGCAAGTCTGTTGAGATACTACCCCCATTATTAACAAGCATTGCATAACAATAGGTTGACCATTTGATTTTATTGCTAACAATAAAAATAACATCTCCCTTTTCATCGAAAGTAAGCGCTACCACACTTTGCGGTATAATACTTTTTTCTACATTTTCAAGCTGTTGTTTATCCACACCTATTTCGATCAAGACCTCCAATAGAAGCGTTTTCTTTTGTTCTTCATCATCGGGCTGAAATAGGATAATTGTTTTTTGAAGTAACTCACACTCCCTAATTATGTTTAATTCTTCAGCAAACCCCGTCTTCGATTCATTTCTTATATAAACCGTTCCTGCAACCATTATCACATTTTCAACCTTTGCAGCAGTTTTTTTGACGATAGATTTCCATCTCGTCCCTTTATCTGACAGATAAGATTTCATCGCACCTAATGGAGGCAATTTATCCTCAGGTCTACCAATAGCAATGATATCACTACTTTTCGTATTCAATCCTAAAGATGTTATTAATTCTTCAAATCGAGAGAAAGGAAATATAAACCTCTTCATATAATGGAATCCATCTGGGAAAGGGTAATATGTATATTTGTTGTCTGTATCACCAAATGATCGTAAATACAAAATCATGCTTTCCGTACTTTCATCTTCAATATCAAATTTTCTCCTATTAATTTGCAATATGATTCCCATATCGCTAATAACGACAGATAAAGCCAATAGCGCATATATAATTATCATATTGACAACCACATTCATGCTTTGATTATTCAAAAAAATCGCTGGTGAAAGGAGTAAATTAAATGCCGGAACAGCGATTGCGATTGAAATGAGACTGATGGCAAAATTTATCATCATCTTTTTGTTAAGCATTTTTTTGGGAGATTCGTCAATATCAGATCTGCTGACTCCCAATGCATATAGTATTTCTCTTACTAAGAATGGGTAGAGTACACAATAAGCAGCAATTATCACACTGAAAATCACTGAAGAAATTGGAGTGAATTCACTTAAAAAGAAGGAGACAATGATCATAATTATAAATAATCTATATGCCTTTAGAACAGACAGTCTTCCTGCACCGTCAATTAAACTCATAAAGTTGGTGAGAGCGGTAAGATTGATTGCTTTTATGTTTCGCCTACTTAACTCGCTTGTATAATTAATAAAGTCGAGTAGTTTCATTTTTGTGGTTTTTCGAGTTAAAAACGCTCCTATTAATCTAAGCGTAATCCAAACAGAAAAAAATATAATCAGATTCAACGTTTAACACTCCTTCCTTTCATACAGATTATTTATTCAATGATCATTTTGCCTGCAGTCAACAGAATCTTCTTCCTCTAGGATTGCTGTTTTATTTGATATGATTTCTTTTTTCAGCTCTCTCAATGTTTCAGCAACAATTTTTGGGTAATCAGGGCGGTGGAGGTGAAGCCATTTTATTGCGCCATATTCAGCCATTATCGCTTCCTCTGGCATCTTTGGATTCGCCGCCAAAAGCTGCTGGTAATCAGCATGCTCCTTGTAATCGGGAAGATTGTCTTTAAACCACTTACTCATTTGGTCAAACCCTTGGTCTATAAAATCGCCGAATTCTTCTATTTGCTCATCTGACATATCTTCGGTTAGCTTGTAACCAACGCGCATTTTAAGTTCACCATAAATATGTTGTAAAAACGCCTGCTTCTGCTCAGGTGGCAACGCGCCAAGACCAACTTCTTTTAGAAATTCATCATTCAGTACAAATGTTTGCCCCTCCATTTTCATTGAGCCTTTCAAAATTTCCTCGTCATCATTTTTTTGAGTATTATGATTTTGGGAATTATGATTATCATCTTTAGTTACTGTGGTGATAGCTTGCTTAGTCTCACTTTCAGTAGTAGTATTTGTTAACATCGCATTAATTTCCTCTAGCACCAATTTTGCTTTTTCTCTGCCTAGAGCAACTGATTTTTCGGCATATTCCCTTGCTTTGACTAAATCTTTTTCAATACCAGTCCCGTTCATATGCAGCGATGCCATTTTATGGCATCCAAAAGCATCGTTTCTCTCTGCTGATTTTTTCCACCAATATGCAGCTTGACTTTCATTCTTATCTGGTCCCTTTCCATTAAAATATAAAACACCTAACCAATTATATCCTGAAATCATTTCATGTTCTGCTGCTTTTGTGTACCATTCAAAAGCTTTTTTATAATCAATAGGAATGCCTCTTCCGTAATAATAGCGATGTCCCATCTCTGAATATGAATCTACATGTCCTTGCTCAGCAGCTTTTAACTTCCACTCAAAAGCTTTCTCTTCATTTTTGTCGGTGCCAATACCATAATCGTAATAATATGGTAACTCTTTCTGCGATGATAAATGGCCCTGCTCAGCAGCTTTTTCATACCATTTCACGGCTTCTATAGTATTCTTAGATATATGTTTTCCCTCACTATACATTTTTCCTAAATAATATTGTGCTTCTACTAAGCCTTTCTCCGCTGCTTTTTTTACTCTTTTTGCCCCCTCTCGAACGTCTGCTGAAACCCCAAGCTCTTCTATGAACATAATACCTAAATAGTACTCCGCCTCTAGGTGATTTAACTCACTTGCTTTTACAAATAACGGAAATGCCTCGGCATATCTTTTTTCTATATAGTGTATTTTTCCATTATAGAATATATTATCCGCTTTGCCATTCTTCTCTAACCAATCTTTCGCACCTTTATTTCCTTTTTCAGCTGCCTTGCGGAACCATTTCTCTGCTTCTTCTTGATTTTCATCTACACTTAGGCCTTCTGCATAAGCATAGCCTAGTCCTTCATAACCAGATGAGTGACCTTGTTCAGCAGCTTCTTTATACCACCTATATGCTTCCGCCTGGTTTTTAGGTACTCCGCGTCCAAATTTATAAAAATTTGCTAGCCAAACTTTAGCATTGGGGTCTCCATTACTCGCCCCTTCTCTGTACCATTTTAAAGCTTCAACATCATCTTGTGCTACTCCATTCCCATGATTATAGCAATGCCCCAATTGAGTTGTTGCCACTTTATGTCCTTGTTCGGTAGCTTTTTTAAAGTAAGTAAATGCTAATTCATGTTGCTTTTTTTCCCAATACAATTTTATCCCATCTGAATAAAGCTCATCGGCAGATTTGTTATGAATAGACACTTCTTCTAGTGGTTGCTTCAATTTCTCTTGATGAGGTTCTGTTAGCGTTACTTTGAGCGATGTCAATGATTTGGTATCCATATTCAATATATTGCTGACAGATATGATTAATTTTTCAAATACCTTATCATCAGGATAAGCATCAATCCAATGTTTTCCTGATAAAAAGAACTTCAAATTTAGGCTCATTTCAACTTGTGATAGACGATAGGGAATAATTGTTTTCTCTTCTGAAAACGCCCGCTCCACTTCTGCATACACATATGGAGAAGTATTGGATTCCTCCGAAAAAACCAAAACCATTATTTTGCAATTCTCAATTCCAAGCATAATTTCCGCAGGATAATCGTAACCACCTCGGACATCACGCGGTGCTATCCAACAACGAATATTTTGCTGTTCCAAAGCATGACAAATAGCGTCTGCTGTAGATTTATCAGTGGACGAATGACTTATAAAAACATCGTGTGCCATAAAGTACCTCCCTCTAATTTGATTCACCACAATCTTTACACATCTTCTTAAAAACGCTTAATTTACCACCACAAAAACGACACAATCTTTGTGAAACCCGTTTTTCTTCTTCATCTGTCGAGACTGCTACTTTGTTGAATGGAATATCTTTTTTCAGTTCTTCAACTTCTGTTTCTCTTTCAGGGATGTTAGCTAACATCATGTTGATTTTCTCTATTACAGGTTTTGCGTAATCTCCACCTAAAGCAATGGATTTTTCAGCATATTCTCGCGCTTTGACTAAGTCTTTTTCAATACCAGTCCCGTTCTTGTGCATTAATGCCATTTGATAGCACCCATAACTATTGTTTCGTTCTGCCGCTTCTTTAAACAAACTTACAGCTTGCTTTTCGTCCTTTGCTATTCCAAATCCATCAAAATATAAGATACCTAACCCATTGTACCCACTTGCATTTCCGTATTCTACTGCCTTTGTGTACCATTCAAAAGCTTGTGTAGAATCTTTAGAAACACCTTGTCCACTGTGATAACGCTGCCCTATCCAGAAGCATGAATCACCATGCCCTTGCTTCGCAGCTTTTAGTATCCATTCAAAAGCTCTCTTTTCATCTTTATCAGTGCCGATACCATTGTCGTAATGCCATGGCAGTTTTTTTTGCGCTGATAAATGACCCTGCTCAGCAGCTTTTTCATACCATTTCACAGCTTCTTTTTGGATTTTAGGAACATGGATTCCATTTTTGTACATTTCGCCTAAACGATATTGAGCTTCAGCGAAACCGTTCTCAGCTGCATTTATCACTCTTTTTGTTCCCTCTTTAATGTCTGCTACAACTCCGAGCCCCTCTAAGAACATAACACCTAGATTATACTCTGCTTCCGGATGACTTAGTTCACTTGCTTTTGCAAATAATGGAAGCGCCTCGGCATATCTTTCCGACATGTAATGTATCTTACCTTCGTAAAATATATCATCCGCCTTGCCATTCTTCGCCAACCATTCTTTTGCGTTTTTATTTCCCTTAACAGCTGCTTTTCGAAAGCATTTCTCGGCTTCTTCTAGATTCTCAGTTACACCTAGACCTTGCGCATAAGCATATCCGAGCCCTTCATAGCCAGATGAATTGCCCTGTTCAGCTGCTTCTTTGTACCACCTATATGCTTCAACATGGTCTTCAGGCACTCCCCCACGGCCTCTTTTGTAAAAATTTGCCACCCAAGCCTTAGCCAAGGAGTCTCCATTACTCGCCCCTTCTCTGTACCACTTTAAAGCTTCAACATCATTTTGTGCTACTCCATTCCCATGATTATAGCAATGTCCTAATTGAGTTGTTGCCCATTTATGTCCTAATGCAACAGCTTTTTGAAAATAAGCAAATGCCAGTTTATATTGCTTCTCTTCCCAGTACATTTTTATCCCATCTGAATATAGTTCATCGGCAGATTTATTAGGAACAACCACATCTTTTGATGAATGCTCTTTGATATCTCTGTTACTCGCCGATTCATCGCGATCAATTTTTTCACTTTTCCCTAAAGCGTTACTGATAAAGTTGTACAACCTTTCATATGAGTTACTATCTTGAGCATCAAATGCTTGCCGTTCTTTTAATGCGCGAGGGAGGTTTAGCACTTCCATATTTTTATACAACACAAACACTTCTGAGTTGGACTTGCTTCCATCTCTGATATCGTTTATAAAGCTTCTCCATTCATATTTTACCCATTCGGATTCTAAATTTTCACGCCTACATCCGACAGCAATCAGAAATCTTGATGAATCCAACGCAGCATCAATTGCGTCTGTATATTGCGATTGTCCTAGAAATTCAAGTTCAATATCGCTAAAGAAAACTTTAAGGCCTTTACTCGTTAAGTAATCATAAAGCGTTTTTGCCAATTTACTGTCCTCGGTCTTCTTTCCTGTTTTAAGATCACTATTCTTGAATGAAATAAAAATGTCATACTGGTCTCTTCCCATATTGCCTCCTTTTAATGAACTTCATTACAGTAGCAAGTTAATCTTCTGATTCTTATTTTTCCTATTCTACTATTATTTTTTCGATTTTATACCCTAATTTAGTTACAAGTTTCAATGTCTCTAATGCAGTGTTGCGATCAAACTCTTTCTCACTCTCAGGCAAGTCTGAATAAGGAACTAAACACGGATTTGTCTTTGTCTCATTACTTTTTTGTTCTCCATATACCCAGCCTTCAGCAATTCGCCCAACTGCCCATATATCATGTACATTTTCTGCAATTCTTTCTATCAAAGTTTCTAATTCCTCTGGTAAAACAACATCTTTTGTATCAATTGGTTTGGGGTTATACATTTGTTACCTCCTCCTTTTTTCGACCTTTTTTCTCTTTTTATGCCTATCCAATCTCAATTCTATATCTCATCTTAAAATTAAATTTCAATGTTTCTAATGCAGTGTTTTTTAAGTTCTTTTTCCTTATCTGGTAACTCAGAAAAGGGAACAAGATAAGGATTTTAAAATCACCCTCCACACTCTCTTTCCAAAGCTAGCTTTTTGACAAAGATTTTATTATCAATAATAACTCTGAAAATAAAATTTTACAAGCTGTTTCTATAAAAATCAATAGTTGAAAATTGAGCATCGTTGTTTCCTTGGAATAATCTGTTGTATTCCCCACACTAAAGAACAGCCATATGATGATAGATGCAGTAATCGCTCCCACAATGCTTATATCAAAGTGCAGCGACCACTGACTTATTCTATCTTGGTTGGATACTTCTCTCCTCGTTCCCTAAGCCCATTGACAGACTAGCCCCTAACACCACAGATTATTTAGCAATGTTTTAGGCTGTATCAGGATTTCAAATACCATTTGTCTCTCGTTGTAACGAACATTTACTTTCGTATCCACGTTGTTTTGCTGATTTTTCTGATATCTTTCAAGTGCACATTTCATGACTTCGTTAACAATATTATCTGTGAATGCTCTTCCTAACAACTTAACACTGAAATGTGCCCTTTCTCGCCCCTGCACATGTCGATCGATGATGCACCTGAGCTCATCTAGATTACTTGCAACCAAATCTTCTCGTTCAAAATAACTTCCACCTGTGTTACACACTGGAACAACATCATTTATCTTATGATCACGCATAATATCGCAATCAGCCAAATTGTAATAATCATAGCGATTTATTTTGTCGCTTAATGTCATGTTATAAGTTACATCTAGATGATACCAGTATCCATCTATCTCGATTACATTCCATGCATGTGGCTCATTCCTGCTTTTACTAGGATTTCTTCCTTCTCCACTTACTACCAATGCATTTACCCCTAAATAATTCAGTACTAATTTGCAAAATTTACTAATTCCATCACATACCCCTTTCTTGTTCAAAATGGGTCCTATCACTGTATGTGACACCTTCTTAAAGGTATAGTCATACGAAAGATATCGAAGACAATAATCGTGTACAAATCGCTCTTTTGCCAAATCTGTTGTCTCATCTTCTTTTTTGAACTCTTCTTTTAGCCCTTCTAAATACTTATCAATCTTTGCGTCAATCTTTTTTGCTTCCCCTTTTGTATATGTATATTTAGGAATAAATTGCGTAACTATACCGCTAGCCACTTTAAATTCATAAGCCACATAAAAAATCCTTGGATGATCAAACAAAATATATTCATAAATCTTCTTGATTTCCTCCACTGTGCAATCATTGTCTAAATTAATTACTTTGGCATGGTCTAACAGTCCATCACACATCCTTTTATAAGCGTCTCGCTTGTTCATATCCAATCGTCTGAAATAATCACTTTCATAGGTATGCATTGTCTTTTCCTCCCTCGCTTGCTTTTATACCTTAACTAAAACTTCTTATCTTTCTCTTAAGTTCTCTAAGGCATTTTCTAAAGCTTGAACACTTTCTGTATCAGCAGAGGAGAAAATCGCTGTGACCCGATTAAGTTCTGCTTGAATTTCATTCCACGTTCCATCTTCGTTCCATTCATGTGCATTTCTCCAAGGTAATACTTCACAATTCGCTCCTACAGCTATAACTCTCCCTTCTATATGCTCTTGCCCCACAAGCAACCTAAGAATGTGTTCTCTTACACGATGTGCTCGCTCTTCTGATAATCCACCTCCAGCATTAGGCCTTTCTCGATTCAATCTGGCTACAGAGCCGACAATGTAAATCATCCTTTCAGAGTCCTGTTCAAGATAGCGAGTAATCTGAAAAGCAATTTCCTCTAACACTAAACTTGCACTGTCTTCATCGAGAAAACAGGAGCGGTTTGCCATAAACCCCAGTTCTGTGTTAGTGAATGTAATCATTTCAAGGTTGACTTCAGCACTTCTCTCTGTTTCTATAACATTTACATAATCCGTTGGTGGCTCAATGGTAGGGAAAATTATGGTTGACACAAAAGGTGGATTAAACTCTGGTCGAGCAACATCATCAGGAACCTCCTCTCCGTAATGAATGATATGCGATGTCCCTCCTTGCCAACGCTCTCTATAGATAAAGCCTTCTGCTTCTGATCTAACAATGATATCTCTCCAAGTATCAACAAATACATTACGTGACTCTACTTGCATTGGTATACTTTGAACACCTCCAAATGCCCCCAAATTGCCAAATACCACCGTTATTGACTCTAGGTTCGGTAACATCCCTGCAGCTTCTAAGCGCTGAGCCACTGTTTTCTCCACATCTGTATCAAATATATTTACCTTTCTCATGTTAAAATTTCCAAAAGAGGATAAGCCTGGATCCAACGAAAGGATATAGTTAGCACCCGATCCATTCATACCCCGAATTACATCTGAAGCCAACCAGAGAGCCCCTAACATATCAACCTCCTCATACACCGCATTTAATGAATCCGATTGCAAAAAGTTATAGAGCACACCACCTTCTGCTCCGATTGTATCCATCCTCCTCTGTCTAGTATGTGAGTTTCTAGCTTCTATATATAATCCCTCTCCCTCTATGTGGACTTGTCTTGGTCTAGAATCGTTAACTATGAAGACTACATTCGCTTCTACATTATAGTCTACAGTTGTTTGAAAGGATTTCATAACATACTCCTCTATCATTCCCATTGACTCTTGGTCTAATTCAAATGTATTTGCTCTATGTGAAAGAATTATTACTACATTATCCCCTTCTATCGGACCTGATGTTGCAAAGAAAATCCAATAGAGTGAGCCAATTGCTACTCCTAATACCCCTACAATAACCAAAATAGTCATTATCTTCTTTATCATCTTTCTTTTCTCCTTTCTATCGATAATTGGTTACATAAATCTCGTTTGAAATTTTGTCTTCTCTCTTCACTGTTCCAGACCATTCCCTGCTCGTTGCCAACTGATTCATTATAAAGTTGAATAATCTTATCACTAGTCAAATTGGATAACTCATCTGCCAGAAATTCTGGGTATCCTCTTTCCCTGCTCTTTAATTCGACCATGGCTAGGCAGGAATCTAACAGTCTTATAACATGATTGTTAAAAGAATCTAAATAGTTGAGGGCGGCCTCTTGAACACTTCTTCTCTTCTCTCCTATCACCTCATTCAATATTTTTGCACAAACTCTTTCAAACTCCTCAAACTCTTCTGGCATTTCCACTTCTACACCATCTACAGAGCAACCGTTCCACACATCTCTCTTAACTTTTTTAAGGTCCGCTCTCGCTTCATTAACTTCGTTTCTATAGTATGCAACGTCACCATGCTCAAGCACGTATGCTTCGCGCTTCGCTCTTCCCAGCTCTGCAATCAGAGGGTCGGCCTTTCTAACAAGGAAATCAATGATGTTATCTGACGGAAAAAACACAAAGGTGCTTATAAAAGCTAGAAAGCTAGTAAGAAAAGGTGCAAGAATAGCAAAGTAGTTTTTTGTTTGTCCATAAAATTCATTTCCAGTCTCGTACAACAGTAGTCTCATTGTTGTGACAGACCAAAGTCCTCCTGCAGTCCCTAAGATTGCAATAAGAATGACAACGATTATCATTGTTGCTGCTCCTTTGCTTTTCCTAAATACACTCCATTTTTGAGTTATTGCCTCCAGGCAAAGTCCTGTCAAGGCAGGCGTAAATTGGAGCAGTACTGCCATCAGCAGAGTCAAAGCCATCGCTGTTTCACGTGGTAAATCAAGGTCTAAGAACAACGTATGATACACGGTTATATCAACAATTGTGAGAAATAGGATTAGGATACCCCAAATATGGATATTCGATATCTTTGCATTGAACTTCTTGGCCGCTATGTAATCCCTTTCTTTTCGACTATCATAGTCAGCTTCAGCGTTTTGACACATCGTTGAACGCTTCTCAAGTTTCCCATCTGTAATCAACTTATTCTTCATTCTTCCGTCCTCCTTTGTAGCCTCTTCTCCATTTCATAAATCAGAGTTTTTTTCCTGATCAATTCTTCTTCTGCATTCATTAGATTATTCTCTGCATACCTTAACTCCTCATTAATTTTGCTCACTCGTGCAATCTCTGTACTTATCAGATTCTTGTACTCCTCTACTTCTTCTCGTACATAATTTTTAGCCTCTGGAATTGTTGCACTTAATCTATAGTCTGCTTTTTTTAGTATTTCAACCAATCTATTCTGTGCCGTTTCAATCTTCTTCACATAATCATTGGTGTACTCGTCACCTTTTCTATAGGGTTGAAAAGTAGCCTTCAAGTAATCTTCCCATTCTCTCTTCTCTTCTGCGGTAAACTCCACAGCCGCTTGCTCGAAGAATTCACCTACAGTGATGCTTTTTTTACTATCAAAGTAAAACCTAGATGAATCTTTAACTGAGTTTTGTACCGGAACCCTTTTTTCTCTAAACATACGTTTCGCCTCCTTCTTTCAAACTTTATTATATGGATTCATTTAGTTCTTCTATAATGGCTTCCGATGTTAGTTCTTCCATCTCTGCTTTCACCTCCTTCTTCATGCGATTTGCATTCATGCGATAAGTGTTATACCTCTCCCCTATCAATGATCCATTTTCTCCAAACACTTCCGGGAACACTTCTCTTGGACTGGGTTTTTTGTCAATGCTTAACTCTTTCCAGTAACGATAAGCAACACCGTAATAAAAACCAATACGTGAAATCGTTTTATCAAAAATAGGTTCTAGATGTGCTTCCATGAAATCTACCATACCTTCCTTTTCCTCTAAATATTTATACAAGGTATTCAGATTTTCTTTTCGTTCTGCTTCAGAGGCAATCACCACTCTTTTCATCTCTCTCTCTAGTCGCTTAACTTCGTTTATTGTGTGATTCTTAAATGTCTGTAATTCTGCAGAATCGACTGGGATTGAAGAAAGTGCTTCCCTGTGTGCCTCAAGTGCACTCTTCATGCTGTAGTATTCTTGTATTTTCGCTTCAGGAATGATCCACCAATCAAGGCACTCTATTCTGCTCTTCAGATAATCAATCCAGGCAACAAATGTCGCTTCTTTTACTTTTTCCCCACTTTTAATATCTGTGTAAGTAATAAATCTCCTGTTAAGCAAGTTGTCCCTCGCTTCGTTGAACGCCTCTACTTCCTGTGACATAAAGGATGACATAAACACTTCTTTGCCATTTATTCGCTGTAAAGTAAAGCTCTTGTTTATCCCATCTTGTCTTCCTTGATAAAAAAGTATTAGCTTTTCGATTATACCCGTTTGATGATTTGTTGTAGGAAGCCTCCTTTCTTTTTTTTGCATGTTTTCATTGGCATTGGACATTTTCAATTCCTCCTTTCTCTTATTGAATCTTGTTAGATGAGTATTGAGCGTTCATCATCTGTTTAATACCTAGTCCTAATATATACTATGTCAACAACTGCACAATTTAGGGGTGTAAAATGATATTTAGAGGAAACAATTCACATCACCTTTCTCTTTCAATTATTCTTGTTAGCCAAAAAAAATACCACCAACTATCATAGTCAGTGGTGTTTGTGTATATTTATCATGCCATTCTAATTGTCAAACGATAAATTCTTATTCCAACCTACTCTATCCCCTTCAAAAAAATCATTTCGAAGTTCTCTCACAAAGTCACTTCAGATTTCCTTCTGCTTCTTCACGTCCCCTCTCATCTTTTTCTTTTATGGAGTCTCATTCCTACTTTTCGGCACCTTTTCTTCTATTGTCTCTTTTAAACTTAATCACGTAACCTTGTTTTATAATGAACTTTAATATTTCTAACACTGTATTACGATTGAACTCTTTTTCGCTCTCCGGAAGTTCGGAATATGGAATTAAACATGGATTAATAAGTCTGTCATCATCTTTTTGTTCACCGTTTCTCCACCCCTCTTTTATTCTAGTAATAGCCCAAATATCATGTGCATGTTCAGCTAATTTTTCAATCAGAGTTTTTAATTTTTTTGGCAAAACAACATCTCTCGTATCAATTGGTTGAGGAGTATAGGTCTCATACTTCTCATTACTCTTTTCAACATATAATAAGTAAAAGTTGAGGTGTGAAGGTAGTTTCTTTTTCAATATACTTGGGATATTGTCTAGTAACTCCAGATCATATCTCTTGTAATCACATTTCATGTTACTCTCTACTAAATTAAGTTTATCTCTAATCAACGGTATCTCATTATAATTTGGATATTCTTCCTTTATATCCTCCGCATATCGCTTTAATGCTTGATGCAATTTTATAGACATCTGATCTAGTTCATCTAGCGTATCATCTATTTCTAAGGCGTCCCACCTTTCACTAAGGGACGCTACTTCACTTGTACTATGGGCAATGCATAAATGCCATTTTTTTTGCTCGTTTTTAGCACGTACATTTCCACTTCTTACCCATCTGTCATAGTTGATTTTTCCAGATGCATTTTTTGGAGAAGTCCAACCAGCAGTTAATCTATCGATTACCCATCGTCGGTGTTCATAAGTCGCAAGTTGATGCAAAAGAGCCTCCCCTTTCTCTCTCACTAAATCCGAGAAACAATCTGCTGCTTTTTCAAAATCGTCTTCTTGAATCCCTAAGCCTAATAATTTATACCGTATAGATAAAGCGAACGATAAAGAGGATTCATAATTATATTTCTCCCGAAACTCATTCACTACTTCTTGATTTATTTCTGGTGGGTTTTTCCATAGTAAATGGGCATTAAAAGCTATTCGCTCCAGCTCTTTGTGGATTGTTCCTAGTTCTATTGTAGCATTAATGTCAACGGGATTCCCCTTCGTATGCTCTTCTTCTATCTTTGACTCTACAACATAATTTACAGAACAATTCTCCCTTTGTTTGACGTAACCATCAACAAATGCTTCAGCTACGTAACGATTTAGAGTATCATCACCAAGGGCAATAAAAACATATTGATAGGCTTTCTCTCCTACTCTATTCCTGACCACTTTTTCTACGTTTCTTTGATTCAACTCCAGATTATAGCTTGAAAACTCTACATCTCTCTTTGACCCTTTACCCCAACTTTCAACACCAAAATTCAAGGTTCCATAGTATTCTTTAGAACTATCTTCCAGAGAACCATTAAGGTTTACAAATCGATGGATTTCAGGACGAAATTGTAAATATACGTTTCTGTCATAGTCTATTTCATCTGACACAACATCGATTTGCAGTTGATAGTTAGGAATCTGTCCCAATTGTAAACAGATATCGACGAATTTTTGAGCATAGGTTCCCCCCCCCACCACCAGCACATTAATGTTAAAGACCCCATTAGGTACCCACTTTAACAATGTATTTTCAAACAACAAGTTTTGCATTATTGCTGTTGGATTAGTCGTTCCCCAATGCCCTCTTTCAACGACCTCAAATCTTCTTTGTCCATCTTCGTACTTTTCCATCTCCGTAAGAAGATGTACTCTTGTATCCTTCAAATCGTTGATTAAATCTTCGCAACATTCATATCGGTGGTTCGCTCTCTTCGCTAAACATCTCTTTAAAATCTTTGCTACTTTTGACTTCAGAAAAATATTATCATTTACAGAAGAAGCCATAAATATTTTTGAAGAGAATACAAGCTGTTCTATTTGCGAATAATACTCTTCTTTATACGTACCCTCCCCACCAATCTCGTCTGAAATAATGACAGCTTTGAACAATGTTGCACCAAGAGAATAGATATCTGAACGATTATCCGCTCTCCCCCCCTCTACTTCTGGTGCCCTATATCCAGTTGTTCCAGAAAACTTAGGTTGTTTACTATATATTGAGTAGAATGTATTAACATCAAATAGTGAAATGTTCCCTGGATTAATTTCAAATTTACTATTGTATGTCACTAAGAAATTTGATGGTTTGATGTCTAAGTGTAGCAATCCAGCCATATGAATGGCATGAATGCCATCAGCCAATGTAATCATTGTAGCTAAAATGTTATACAGCTTATGGACTGGATATTCATCTAAATTCTCTCGAACTTCTTCTAGGTACTCATCAAACCCTTTCCCCTTTTTATCATCTGGTGTCCACACATATACTGTATCATCGCTTCCATAATACAGTTCATAAGCCGGAATGTAATTGTTTAACACTTCATTCCTACTGTTTTCTTTTTTTACTCTTTCAAGAATTCTGTAAGCCCCAATAAAGTTCTCGCGCAATACTTGGTGCTGTTTCAATTTCTCTTCACTAGTCAACTGAACTTGACCAGTATCTTTTCTTCCAATAAAGCTTAACCCTTCTGGATTAAACTTTTTCAACCGTCCTATTTTATCTAAGGAAGAAGCTTCATAACAAATTGTTGAGGCTCCCCTTCCTACTTCAATTATAATTGTAAACTCAATTGGGGGTTTCCCATCTCGCGTACGTGACAATATAACTTTATCACCTACCTTTAGTTCTTCTTTTTCCAACATAATAGCCTTTCGCCCATTTCCTTTCTATGATTACTATATTATATACATACAATTAAATCATAGCACATTATTTTCGAGCTGAAGATAGGGGGTACTTAATAATCTCTCGCCTTAAGCTGTTCGTAATATAGAACAAGAATAATGAACATGTCAAAAATATTTTTTTCACTTATTTTTTGGAATCTAGCCTCTTCGAGAACTTTGTTAACATCGGTGCAAAAATCATTATACAAATCAGGTAAAGTCTTCCATTCCTCTTCGTTCATTAACTCTTCTCGATAATAATAGTAATGAACCCCTATTAATTGAGTACGAGTAATCTTCATCTTTTGGCTCAGCTCTCGTATACTATATTTCCCTATATCTCTTAATTTATCGTCTAACTTCTTCAGTAAATTCATAAAGCCCTCATCTTTGTTAAATCCAGTATCAATGAGATCAAAATCAACTGAAGCATCAAAACCTTTGTTGGTCAAAATAGCTTCTGAACTGCCTTCTTCTCTCAAATCGATTATTCCTTCAATTAATCCAATATCTTCAACTTTAATTCCGTAGCTTTTCTTTGCAGTGTTCGTGCTTCCTGCTACTGTCACTTGGCTAACTATTCCATCTACATTCGTGGGAATAACAAAGTTATTACAAATATAATTGACCAATTCCTCTTCATCTAAGTGCATGATTTCTTGAATATATTTTTTCTTATATATTTCTGTATCACTTTCGGGATACGGGGCTGGATTTATCATCCCCTCCTTTGCTCGCTCCATGCATAGCCCTATTAACTCTCGGGAACGATTTATTTTTTCTCGTGCTGTCATGTTCCTTTTAGAAAGGTAATAGATATAAATGATTTCCGCATAGTTCTTATAATTAATCCCTTCTCCCGTTGGCTCGGCTTCAAACCTTCTTCCTTCCTTTTTGTACTCACTAGTTAAATAGCGAAGCAGATTATCATTATAGTAATCATGGAATAAATTCTTCTCAATATCTGTATTTGAATCATATTCATCACCTATCCCCAGATAAATCGTCATACCAAAAGCCATCGCAAACATGTACAAATCCGTTTTAGTTCTGCCACTCATCCGATATTTCCCTTCTGCCAAGTTATCTGCTAGCACAAGAAGCGGATATTTGTTACGTCGATTGTCATATACGCGCTTTATTATATTTTTCACCGCACTTTGAGCGTTTTTTGCGCCTTCATTTTCTATTTCCTTTCTTTTTTTGCCCTCTTCTTTTGCCACAATCATGCTTCTAACAATAGGCTTAGCCACAAGGACAAAGTTTTTGGCTTGTTCATTTCCAAATCTCGGAATAATATATCTATCATCCCCTTCAGTATTCATTTCTACAATGTTTTCAACCTTATTAACAATCTCTTCTTCATTTCTTTTGGCTAACACATCTTCTATGATGTTTTCCACTATTGTAGGAGCTAGCTTTTCTATCGTATTATAAGCTTTTTCAGTATTCTTTTCTTCATCATTCCACGATATGCCTTCGAAAATACTTTCAGGAATTGTATTTATCAGTGCTTCATTTTCTAATTCCTTGTTTTCTCTTTTAAGAAGAGTAAATATTGAGTTTGTTTCATAGGTTGTTTTCCTTAAAAATTGCTTTAAGATTACCATTTTTACGGAGTTATCTCCCTTTATTAGGTCATCATCTCCCAATCTCAACACCAAGCGTCTCATAAAAGCACTGGGCGTTGGTGCTTTTTTGTATATTTTGTACAATTCTTGAAAAAGAGATTTGCTCAACTGTTTTCGTGTTGGGACATTATTAATCATTTCGGCAAACTCTTTTCTAGGAATCTCAGATATCCAATCATCAAATCTCTGAGTCAATTGAGACTCTTCCCCATTAGGCACCTTTTCTCGTAAAACAGGTAAATAATCGGGGGGAGAAACTAATTGTGAGAAACTTTTTTCTAGCATTTCAATAAACTCATTCATAAACCTCCTTCTGCTTACATAAGTACTTTTTTTTACCACATCAAGCTGATCAAACTTTGCTTGTATATCCTCTTTCGCGTAATTAAACTTTTGAATTGAACTAGCTATCGTATCTTTCATAAGTTTAGTATAATCTTCTTTATTCCTCGTTTCATTCGACATATTGCTTCCTCCTCGCAGGACTCTTACCTTTTATTTTACTGTTTCGAAATCTGGGAGAGCTTCTGTAACTTTTTAGCTCAAGAACTTCACCGTATATCATGAAATAAATACGACTTTTATGTTACTCTCAAGTATATATTAAACAAACTTTTTTTTCTATACTTTTTTGTGATAGGATAGAGCAAATTATCTCGACCTCAAATTTTTAAAAAACTTGTGGAAAAACTTCTTATATTTTTCTAAGGATAAACAATAAATACCACCAACCTTCTGGCCAGTGGCATCATTAAAAAAGCATTTGTTCTTGTAGCTTCCTTTCGAGATAGTTTTACCCTTTCAAATACTCCATCAACCCCTCAAACTCTTCCTCCATCAACCTATACCCATGCTCATAAAACTTTTGCATTTGTTCCTTATTCCTCTCCATCTGAGCAATCAGTTTCACCTGAGGTCGTATCACAAAAATCTTCCCTTCTTCTCCCAATTCCTCAACTCGCCTCATGGTCTCATTGTATACTCTTTCTCGATTCATAATCGCCTGAACAAAGTTTGGGTAAGAACGATATTTTCTATGATAGATCTGAGCCAATCTTTTTGGAATTGGTTTCTTATAGTATCCTTTATCCTTGGTTAGTACTACCACTATCTTTTCATTCCCATAAGAGAATCCTCGCTCTAAAGGAATAGAGTCAGCCATACCTCCATCCATATAAGGTATTCCATCTATTTTAACAATGGGACTAATCAAAGGTAGACTGCAAGAAGCACGAATCATCTTAAGTAGCCTTTCTTCATCTTCTCTTTCTGTCATATAATCGGCTTTACCTGTGATACAATTTGTAGTTACGATTTCACATGACATTTCCGAATTAAAAAAAGTTTTGAAATCAAAAGGATAAATCTCTCTAGGCATGACCTCAAAGATTAACTCCATGTCGATTAAACTTCTTTTTCTGAACAGTTGTGGAATACTATGAAAGTAGTTCAAGCTTTTATTCATAGGAATCATGCATTTTTTCGTTCGCCCTCTTTGCTTAGATAGATAATCAACACCGCAACAAGCCCCTGCAGAAACCCCTACCACATGAGAAAAAAATAACTCCTTGTCCATTAAATAATCTATAGCACCTGCGGTGAAAACTCCTCTTGAAGCTCCTCCTTCAAGAATCAAGGTACCTTTTTCCATGTTGCTCTCGTCTCCTCGTATCTTTCTTTCATTTCCACATCATAATATACTAAAGAAACGTATCCCTGTCAACTTTTCCAAGGTGACGGAATTTTTCCACAATACTTTCTTAAGAAAAATTTTTCTTCATTTTCTCGAAAATAAGCTGACTTTATATCCTTATTTGAGCAAATAATATCCCCACTTTACAGTCTTGACCTAATTCAGAAGATTATTTTCAAAAAAACTGTTAAACAATAGACATAGCTTAATGGATATGGTATTATTTACCAAATAATACAGTTTCTTTTGTCACAACTTGTCTGTTTTTCACTGAGAGGAATGATGATGTCGACTAGAAATGAAGAAAAACACAACATTGTAAATGGGAACTGCCCAAACCAGTATGAATTGCTCAAAACTGCAAACGACATTGGAGCTTTTTTGTTGTTTTCCGATACAACAAAGGAGCTTTCTCTTTCTCTAACTAATTCCGTTCCCCTCATGAAATGCTATCTAGACGTATGTGAAATTCATATTCTACAGAAACAAGAAGATCACCCCTCTACTCTTACCTACCTTTTTGGCTGGTATCAAAAGGAGGAGATTGATCACGATAGCATTCCCATAGGAAGACAATTATCTTATACCTGTGAAAGTAAAGAAGAGCTAGAGTATTTACAGCGAGATGAAACTTACATTAATCATTCCACTTTTAAAACTAAGTTTGCTGACTTAAACACTTTTCTAAATGGGCAGGACAAAAGAGCCATCATTGCTCTACCTGTATTCATCGACAATAACCTTTGGGGGTATGTTGTTTTTTCCAGTAATTTTCTAGATCTTAACCTGAATAACAATGAAATCATATTTCTTAATACCGTTAGCACCCTTTTGATTAGTTCCATCAACCGAATTAGTCGAAGTCAAAAACTTTCAACAAACAACCTGTTGTTAACTTCTGTAACAGAGGTTGCTTCAGTGCTTTTTGAAGAGCTGGAAAGTGATGATATAGAGAATATTGTTTATAACTGTCTCCGTCTCATCGGTGAAGCCACCAATACCGATCGTGTACAAAACTGGAAAAACGAGATCATTGACGGACGTATGCATTTCGTTCTGCGAGAAGAATGGATGAGTGAATATGGAGCCACAAAACCTAGTGTGCCCATGAATTTTGCCTTTCCTTATGATGATACACCTGGTTGGGAAGAGATGTTTGCAAGGGGAGAGTCCATTAATTGCCCCATCGCTTTGTTAAGTGAGAAAGAACAGGAAATACTATCCCCTTATGGGATGGTTAGTATTGTCATAACACCTCTTTTCCTTGGAAGCAAGTTGTGGGGGTTTTTTAGCGTTGATGATTGCAGGAGGGAGCGTTATTTTTCCCATGAGGAAATGTCTATTTTAAATAGTGTTGGTTTTATGATGATTTCTGCCTTGGAGCAAACCCGAAT
>JGI20163J15578_10000096_pt1 | contig 34020 bp, 36 predicted proteins | sample TergutCu122P1_FD_15578 | JGI IMG/M metagenome (IMG submission 15578)
GATATGACAAACTTTCTTCCATGTTTCAGGCTTTCGTCATTCTTGCTTGCATTATGATTTGGTTAAAATGACGAAACTTTTTATTTGTCGGATAGACCCTAATGTAATCATCTGCATCACCAGCAGACAACACAGTTATTTCCGTGTCCTTTGCAACGATTTTACCTTTTAGAATTTTCTCTGCCATTACTCCGTCCCACCTTCATATTTTATTAATGCGTTTTGCGAAAAACAAACATTTGTTCGTTTTTGTCAAGTATATAGGCAGTGTTAATGGAAGTCAATAGGCATAAAATTCAACCACCCCTGATATCACATTCGCCAGTGTGATATCAGGGGTGCGTCTATACATATTGCACTACAAAAGCAACCCATCCGCCCTGCTTGAATAAATCACAAGCCTGTGCAGCGCGCGGGTAATCGCGATATACAGCAGTTTAACATCTAAGGTTTCCTGTGTGTATTGTGCCGCGTCTGTTGCAATAACCACGTCAAATTCCAGGCCTTTTGCCAGGTACACAGGCAGTATTAGTATACCGCCTTCGTAGGGAGCTTCTTGCTCTGTGATTATGGGCAAAGCGTGACCTAATGCCAACAGGGATTTTTGCAATGCTTCGCATTCTGCAAAGGTTTTTCCTATTATGGCAATAGAGCGGAAACCGGCTTCCCGTGCGGCAGATATTTCTTTGCATATTGCGTCTACAAGTGACTTCCGATTGGTTGCAATATGGGTTTCTACCGGGTCACCGTGGCGGATTACCGGTATCGCCAGCGGAACGTCGGGCGTGCGCCCTTCCGGGTACAAGTGCTTGATAACGGAGTTGGCCGTATTCATAATTTCGATGGTGGTACGGTAACTTTGTTCCAGCAGAAGGGGTGTGGCGTTGTAAATAGGGTCAAGCTGTGCCCAATTTGTAATGCCCTTATGGGCCAAAATACCTTGATGCAAATCCCCAAGTATCGAGAAAGAGGCTTTCGGCAATGCCGCTTTTAAGGCGATAAACTGGAAGACGCTTAAATCCTGGGCCTCGTCAACAACAACGTGCTTTATATCGCTTTCAATGCCAAACAGCCGCTTTTGCATCCATATCAGTGGCGGCAAATCTTCCGGCTCCAATACCTTTTTGGCTTTTTTTCTTTCGCTAATTAAAAGTTTGCATTCCTCCGGGGTAAAAATACCGCAACACAATTCTTCCAGCAGCCCCGGCGTTGTAAACAGCAAATTGTAGTATTCCGGCACAGATTTTAGCTGGAAAACTCTTGTGTACTGCTTTCGCACTGTTTTTGACTTGTTTTGGATACGCTTGATAAGTGCGTTGCGCTCGTTAAAAATTTCTTTTATCATTGGCTGCCGCTGCGGGCTTTCTTCCGGAAAAGCTGCTTTGCATTCCGCAACACGGCGGGCGTATTTGTCTTCGATACCCTCAATTATTTGGGGGAGCTGTCTTTTTAGGGCACTTCTAAGATATTTTTCAATTTCACCCTTGCGTTTGTTAATTGGCAAGTAGCTGTACGTCTCCAAAAACATTTTTCTTATCTCGTCATGGGGAAACAGCGAATACTCATCTATCGCAAAGTCTGTGGTGGGAATGCATTTTTCCTCGATATATTTGCAATAACGTTCAATAACCTGCTGAAAAGCAAGGCCGCTTTTTAGGTGTGCCGCTTTCATCCGCGGGGTGTTGTACACGCCCTTGTTTATTGCTTCCGAAAGGGCCGCAAGGGAAGGGGCAACTTCCCACTTATCCCATTCCAGGCATTCTGCTACATACTCTGCAAAGGTTGTCTGCACCACTTGGTTGACGCCCAGGTCCGGCAGCACATCGGAGATATAGCTAAGAAAGAAGCGGCTTGGTGCCATTATCATCACCTGGCTGGCTTTAAGCCTGTCTTCGTAGGTGTACAGCAGGTAGGCAATGCGGTGCAGGGCAATTGTGGTTTTACCACTGCCCGCCGCACCCTGTACCAGAAGCGGCTGGTAAAGGGGCGCGCGGATAATTTTGTTTTGTTCTGCCTGTATTGTGGCTACAATATCGCCAAGTCGTCTGTCTTTGCTGGCCCCCAACGCCGCTTGCAGGAAGTCGTCATTTGCCGTTATGTCGATATCCGTAAACCCTTCCAGCTTGCCGCCGTTAATTTGATACTGTCTTTTTAACGTAATTTCGCCGGTTATTGTACCGTCGGGGCAGTCGTAGGACGATTGGCCTATGCGCCCTTCGTAGTACAACGACGATACCGGCGCGCGCCAGTCTGTAATTAGCATTTTTAAGTCGTCCAGCAATGTCATTTTGCCGATATAGTGGGTTTCTATGTTGTTCTGTTTAAAATCTACACGGGCGAAATATGGTTTACCCAGGGCAAATTGCATTTGCGCCACTTTAGTTTTTTGGCCGTCTAACAGGCTTAGGTTTACGGTCCATTCATTAAATTGTTCCGGGTTGTCAATGTTCATATGCTTTAGGGCGTAAGACACCCTTGCGTCAAGTTCTTCTTTCTGCGCGGCAAGGGCTGGCAGGGAATCTTTTATATATTCCAGCACTGCCTGCAAATACTCGTTTTCGGATACATAATCTGGATGATTCATGCGCTAATCTCCTACTTAATTTATTTAAGGGCAGCCGCTCCCTCGTTTTTGTACGAATTACTCTACACTTTTTCCACAGGAAAGTAAAACCGCAAATAGCCGGGTGTCATGCATTGTGACAGCGCATATCAATTTGTTTACGTTTTTCTGCTTTTTTTTAGTAAAATGCTTTACAAGTTGACATTTGTGTGGTATTTTATGTTTATAAATTGGTGTGAATTCCACAGGGTTGTATTAGTTTATGCCAAAATGATGTGGGAAAAATTACCAAATTCAAGAATAGGGTACAAGTCGAGGAGGCTTGTGCTATTTTTTTGCGGAAAAGTGGTCTATTATAAATTTGTCCCTTACGTGAAAAGTGTGATATAATTATTGGGTAATCTTTTACCAATGAGGAAAACAAAGCAGGCATTTGTAAGGCCGCCTTTTGAGTATGGATGCATGTCTGACAAAATGTGGATGGCTGATGACTTTGATGCCCCGCTTGAAGATTTTGAGGAGTATATGCAATGAAATATTAACCGCAGATTAAAATATTCAAAAATATGACGTGCCATGGGCTTGGTAGAAAAAATTAGCAAAAAACAGCACTTTAAAGACCCCCGAAAAACTGATTTTTCCGGGGGCCTTTTTATACATAAATGCATTTAAACTTACTTCTTCCGTGCGTAAATTATAAGCGAACAAGAATCATCATCTATAGACTTCTTATCAAAATTCTCGCATTCCAATTCGATAACAAACCCGGCGGAGGCTAGCCATTCATGTATTTGCCCAAGAGTGGCGAAATGTTTTTGGCAAGCTACTTCCTGTTGTATTTTTTCGCCGGTTGCAAGGGTTAGCTCAAAAATGCGTGTAAATTTGTCGATACCCGTATCAGCATCGTAGGAACCCGACCTTATTGCTGCTTTGCCTGTATTCCCGCTGCTGTCTGTGCCTTCCCAACTCCATGCAATGGTGCCGTCATAATCTACAGATTGTCCCGGCTGTGTTAATTTATGCCCGCCCGGGTTGTAGGCGATATACACGTATCCGCCGGGTACAAGCGCGTCGGCAGCTTTTTGTATAAACAACTCCTGGGCTTTATCGTAGTCCATGTCAGATACGATATTGAACAAAATATTGCCTGCAAGAACAACCACATCGTAGCCATTTCCCCAATCGCTGTTGGTTGCGTCGGCTTTATGCCACTTGATGTTTTCAAGCCCGTTGGCCTTAGCGGATATTTTGCTAAGCATGAATTCATCTGCGTCAAAACCCGTAACGGTATAGCCTGCTTTTGCCAGCGGTACAAGAATGCGCCCGCTGCCACAACAGACTTCCAAAATTTTTTTGGGTTGCGGCCCTATAACAGACAGAATAAATTCTACGTCATCGGTATAGGTTTCGTTTTGGTCGTACATGTCTGCATACCATTTTGAAATTGCGTGTTTCTCATTTAACATTATTTTTCCTCCAATTGTTTGTAGGAGGGTTTAAACTAAGTTCGCCCTCCCGATAGTTTTTTGAGCGGTTTTAGTTGTGCACGTCATAGTAAACACCCTTTCATTTTTATTTGGTCGCCGGTTTTGTCCGACACTGCAATGGTATTTTACTTGGCCGTATATCGCAAGCTAAAAAACAGATATAATCAAGCTTTATCAATTGGGGCAGCCAAAAATGATGCCAGCCCATGTACGGACATAGGCTGGCTACCCCCTGATATCAGGGGGTGGTTTTCAATACTCCCCGTCAATCGTCTCCATAACCGTATCCACCCAGCCAATCAAATTCTGCGGGTCATACCCTACGGTGCTGATATCCTTTAGCACAAACTCATAGGCGCAGCCATGTTCTTTACAGGTTTTTATTACACGGGCAATTTCTTCCCGTACAACGCTTGGGTTAAGGGTTGTGGCCACATGGGCGGGGTTTGGTTTGTAGGCGTATACATAGTCGCCTTTTATCTGTTGGGCGCAGCTTTCTGCGTTAGACCTTGTGGGTACGCCAATTTTGCGTAAGTTTGGTATTGTCCGCAGCAGGCCAATTTTATTTTCAATTGCTTCGCAGCAGCCGTAGTATACCAAACCGCATTCCTTGGCAAGCGGCATCAAATAGTCAAGCTCAAATTCCTTCCATGTGGCAGGAGAAACATCGCTGAACATTTGGGCCATACAGCGGAACCATATATTCTTTAGGCCGCTGCCCGGAGGTAAGTCGTCTGTGTAAGGCGGGGTACAGTGGAGACTGCCGGTGTCGTTGCTTAAAAGGCCCTGGGCCTCCATTTGCCTCATTGCGGAAAATTTGTAGTCTGTCCAGGTTCGCATGGTTGCGTGTAAAAGCTCGGGGTTGTCCATTAGATCGTACATAATTGGGGTAACGCCCCTAAAGCGGGGGATTTCGTCCCACGGTGCATGATAAATATAATGGCCTTGCAATTTTACGGGCAAAATGTCACCCAGAATATCTTCTGCAAAGTTTTTACGTTGTTGGTCATACTCCGGCAGGGCGGTAATAACCGGCTCTTTTAGGGCACGAACTTTGTCCATTGTGTCCAATTGGTCGATGTAATGATGAGACACAATGTAATTCCTGTCATCCGTTGCAATTTGGTGTTCATTGATGCGAATGCCCATGCCTGTGTTTTCATATGCTTTTGGTATCGGAAAGAAGTTGTCCGCCACCATATCCGCCTGAATATACTCCCAGCGGAATAACATCATACGGAAAAACCACTCCATTCCGCGGGCCATTTCGGACTCGCAGGTAAGGGTTAACTTGTTGTCGATGTTCATTTCGTGCCATGGGATTTCATCCAGCCATACAATTGGACGGCGTGGTTTTAGGTCGTTAATGTCCCTGGCGCGGCTGCGGCGTTCGGTATTAACCGGGTCTTTGGCAATTTCCGCATATTGTTTCGCAAGGCTGCGTAAGGTGTTTTTTTCTATTTGGTTTACCATGGTAAATTCCCCTTTCAAATGTATAAAGTTTGAATAAACCGCTCAAAAGCCTTTAACCCTTTTGGGCTGGTCTTAAATACCCCTGCGTGGGTTAACACTTCCAAGAAAGTGTCGCCGATACTTGCTTCAACCTCCCGGCGGTTTGGCGCGTTTATAACTTGTTCTGCAAGCCTGCCGGGCAGTATTGCAAGCCCCATTACTTCAATAAGGCCGATGTTTTCTTTTTTCACGTGATGTACATGAGGGTGGGGATGGAAAATACCGTCCGGGAATTCCTCGCTGGTGCGGTTGTTTCGTAAAACCAAATCAAATTCATACTCGCCATTGCTGTTAAACCTGGCAATTGGCGTTATTGCGTTGTGCGGAGTTTGGCCGCTGTATGGGACAATGTCTACAGAAACATCTTCGTAGCCTTGCCATTTTTTTAAAATTACTCCGGCGGCGGTTACAAGCCGGTTCCGGTCTTTGGATTTTATCCTTATCACAGACATTGGCCATTTAATAATTTCTGCGGTAACGCCCATAAGTTCATATGTTTTTATTGCCGCTGTTTTTTCGATAGGGAAGGTGTGTCTGCCCCCTTGGAAATGAATATGGCTTAACATACTGCCGCCTACAATAGGTAAGCCGGCATTGCTTCCCACAAAGTAGTGGGGGAGCATGTCTAAGAAATCCAGCAGCTTTTCAAAGGTAGATATATTTATTTCCATGGGGCGGTGTTCGCCGCACAACGGTATGCAATGCTCGTTGTAATATTGGTATGGGGAATACTGCCAGTACCATTGCTCTTCCCCAAGGGTTATGGGTAGTATGCGGTGGTTTTGCCTTGCGGGATGTTTTATGTTCCCGGCGAAGCCCACGTTTTCTACACATAATAAGCATTTAGGATAATTTGTATCGCCGGTTTCACCCGCCATTGCTATTTCTTTTGGATCTAACTCCGGTTTTGACAAGTTAATTGTAATTTCCAGTTCCCCAAACTCGGTTTTGTGCGTCCATTGCAAATTCTTTTTAATTCGTTTTGTCTTAATGTAGTTTGTGGCAGAAGAAAGCTGATAAAAATAATCCGTAGCCGCCTGTATGCCTTGGGTTTGCTGTAAGTTTTGGAATTTTGTGATGATTTCTGTCTGGCCGGGTGTCAATATGCCCATAATTTTGCCCTCAAAAAGGTCCCGATAAGTTGTGCTGTTATGCTCGATTAAGTCGTTTTCGTAGGCGTAATCCAACAAAGGCTCCAGAATCGCGTCCAAGTCGTTGAAATCCCCTGTGACTTCTCCTTCAAACGGGCCGCAGCCAAATAATTCAAGGAGCCTGTTGCGTGCCAGCGCAATATCCAACCCGGCAGCCAATCCATTCTTTTCCGCATACTTTAGCAATAATTCTATGTTCATAGATCCTCCAATATAAAGCGCGCTTGCGCGCGCGTTTCGTAAAGAGCAATTTCCTAGAGCATTAGGAAAACGGTATTACCGCGAACCAAGGATAATACCGTTTTCCGGGTTTTATTACGATACTGTAGCTGTAATTACACTGCAGGCAGGCATTGTCAGATACAGCTTGCCGTCGGTAATTTCAATTCCGTTAAAATCTGTGATTTTTACTTTTTCAGGGTCTTCGAAGCGGTTATGGTCGCCGATATTTCCTGTTAAAATTCTTGCCGCAGCTTTTTTTGCGTCCATTCCTTCCAGGCAAATTTCCACAGACAGTGCTGTGTCAGCAGATGTGTTGGTCATGGAAATATTCAAGCCGCCATCTTTCCCGATAGAAGCGGTCGCGCTAAAATTAGGGATTTGGTCGCTGCCCGTGCCAATTTGTTCTGCTTCAAAGAATGTGTATACGTTTGTGGCGTCATGATGGCATTTGTACAAGTCGTAAACGTGATATGTTGGTGTAAGAACCATTTTGTCGCCTTCCGTAAGGACCATGGCCTGCAATACATTAATGGTTTGGGCAATATTTGCCATCCGTACCCTGTCAGCAAACTTGTGGAATATATCAAAAGTAAGGGATGCAACCATCGCGTCTCTCATGCTGTTTTGTTGGAACAGGAAGCCCGGGTTTGTGCCGGGTTCTACGTCATACCATGTGCCCCATTCGTCTACAATCAAGTCAACTCGTTTTTCCGGGTCGTACCTGTCCATTATTCCGATATGGTTGGTAAGAAGCTCGTCTATTTTTAACGCTTTATATAGTGTAGCGTAGTATTCATCTTCGCCAAAACCGGTGGCAGAGCCTTTTTTACTCCAGTTGCCGGTTGGCAGTGTGTAGTAATGTACGGTTAAGGCATTCATATACCTTCCTGCCATTTTCATAACAACATCTGTCCAATTGTAATCGAAAGCATTGGCACCGCAAGCTATTTTATGAATTTTGTTGTCATCGTAGTTGCGCACGTAGGTTTGGAATTGGCGATACAGGTCTGCATAAAACTCCGGACGCATATTGCCGCCGCAGCCCCAGTTTTCGTTGCCAACGCCCCAGTATTTTACTTTCCAGGCTTTTTCTTGGCCGTTTTGTTTGCGCAATTCCGCCATTGGGGAAACTCCGTCAAATGTCAGATACTCTACCCATTCACTCATTTCCTGAACAGTACCGCTGCCTACATTGCCATTAATGTAAGGCTCGCAGTCAAGTTGACGGCACAACTCCATAAATTCGTGGGTGCCGAAGCTGTTATCTTCAACAACACCGCCCCAGTGGGTGTTTATCATACGTTTGCGGTTTTCCTTTGGTCCAATACCGTCTTTCCAGTGGTATTCGTCGGCAAAGCAGCCGCCCGGCCAACGCAGTACGGGTATTTTAATATTGCGAAGGGCTTCCACTATGTCGGTTCTCATACCCTTTTCGTTGGGAATATCAGAACCCTCCCCTACAAAAATACCGTTGTAGATACACCGGCCAAGATGCTCTGCAAAATGGCCATAGATGTTTTTGTTAATTACAGATTTTTTGTCGTTGACATTAATGTGCAGTTTTTTCATGTTTGTTCCACCTTTTATTTTAATTTTATTAATCTTCGCCAAGTTTTAATGCCTGGGCAATTTTAATTTTGGAGATGTATGCTGCAAGTACAATTAAGCAAATTACAATCATTGTGCCTACAACGGTGTATAAATTCCTGTAGTCTTGCGCTTCCGTAACAATCATAAGCGGAATGGCTTGGTCTGCGGCAGAGTAAGACATTTGTATCAGCGGCACAAATAAGCGGGAACTTATTTCACCAACCAATGCCCCAAGGCCGATGGCAGTAAATGTGATAAACACCTGTTCATTAATTAAAAGCCCAATTAAGCTGCGCATACTCATACCCATGGCCCGGAAAATACCAAATTGTAATACACGGGACCGGATTGACAGTATCCAATATATCAAAAACCCTGTAAAACAAATTAGCAGTGTAACAATAAACCCGACGGTAAGCACGCCGTTTGTACCCTGTAGAATAGGGTCGCTGCGGCTTTCTATCAAATCTGCCTTCGCGTCTGTAAACTCAACAATATTTATGCGGTTTGCTTCTGCAAAGTCATAGAAAAATGTGTTTGTATCTGTATTTGTACGCATCCAAATGTGGTAAGGGCGTACCTCCCATTGAGTTTGTACATGGCCTAAGTTAGCAATAATAAGCGATTGGAACACTTCAACAACTTGGTCGTCGATATACATACGGCGTACAGGCGAATATGTGGGCCAATGTTCTACAAAGCCCATTACAGTGCCGCGTATGGGGTTGCCAAACCTGTCGGCAAAAAGTACAACGTCACCAATTTCCACTTCACTTATTATACGAAAATTGTCAGACAGCAAAATACCGTCGGAACGGCTTGCAAGCACGTTTAGGAAATGGTTTATATGGGTACGTAAAAGGTCGTCCCTAAACCAGATAGTCTCACCAAACGAGTCTGTTTCTATTGCCATAAGCTGCACGCCGTACATCGCGTTTATGGTACTTGTTTGACGAATGTTTACATATTCTTGCTTGACCCTGGTTATTGCGTCCACTTCCTCGAAGTGGGTAAACCGCTCGAAATCCGGCTCGAAGAACAAGTAATGGGCCAGACCCATAGCTTCTCCTTGCATTGAAGTGGGGCTGATGGTACGCCAAAACTCTCGGAATGTAAGGTCCGCGCCGGATAGATACTTAATTTGATGGTCGCTGTTTAAGTTAATGGTACGGGCCGCTTGGGCACTAAATGTGCCAACAGACAATGTGAAAAGCAGGAAAATCATGATAAATTGCTCTTCCCCGGCGGAACGTATAACTTTTACAAATGAGGCATAAGCAGACGGGGACCAAAACCGCTGCCCGGCCTTAAATATTAAGGATACGGCGTATGGGAACAGGCGTAAACACAGCAGTCCAAGTCCCATAATGAACAAAGATGAACTAAGGAGCAGAAGCGGGTCTACAGACTGGGTGTCCCTGACTGCCATAGCCATCATTTCCCGCTGGCTGTTAAAATTGTGCAGCGCGTAAAGTGAAACGGCAAGGCATACGATGTCCAAGAAGAACCGTTGCCATAGGGGTTTTTGCAGCTTGCCGGCCCGGTTTCGCTTATGGTCTACAATACCAATTTTGGAGAAGCGTATAACAGGCAGGAACATTGTCATAAAAGAAAGGAACATTGCCAAACCCGCGTAAAGCAGCGCGTCCGGCGTAATTTCCACAATAATTGCCGCCCGCTGAACCAATTCTAAAAACCCGTTAGAGGCCCCCAGCATACTGCATATCCGCATACCCAGCGCGATACCCGCAGGGTAACAGATAGCTGCAACAAACAGGCCTTGCATGGCATACAGGCCTAAAATTTGCCCACGGCTTGCACCGCGGCTTTTTAGAACGGAAATCTCGTTTTGTTCAAGCTGCAATATTTGACGGCTTACCATGTAAATGTAAAACGCAAGCATTACATAAATTGGCACTTGCAAAACCCACAATGTAACCGCCAGTGGCCCGGCCCGCTGTGTATGGTGATTTAGAATGGGGCTAAAGTTTTCGTAAAAAGAAAAAATTTGGCGGGAGCCCGCTTCGCTGTAACGATATTCGTGCAGTTCCAGAATTTCCAGGTAGTGTGGCACATCACGGGACGTCATGAATCTGTAGTCCAGTAAATGGTACCAGGTTGTGATTATGCGATAATCCACATGATAATCGAAAATAAAATGCCGCAAAATTAAATCGTCAGACATTAATACATGGGAAGTGTGATGGTCTAAACGGCTAATGGACCAGTATGCGTCAGAACCTTCTGCCAGTTCGTACATGCCAACTAGCATTACAAATAAAACCGGGTTTTCGTCCTCGTCCAGGCGTACATTTCTAACTTCCAGCAGCTCGTTAAGCAGTAAGTTGTTGCGAAGCAGTGCCTGCTCTGTAATTACGGCCTCGATAATATTACCGTCTACCAATTCGCGGGAAGGAAGCCTTCCGTGGGTTATGGTTATATTATCTTCGAAACCGCTTATGCCTGTTAAGTTAGTTATACGGGGGCGGGGGTTTACGTCCCGCTGGATATGCGGTACCAAGTGCCACGCCGTCATTGTGTCTTGACGAATAGTACGTAATGCGGGTACGCCAATTTCCTCTACAATGCCCGGGGCAATATTATTTAACGCGTCCAGGTACGTGTTAATACGAACTGCGGAACCTGCGTTGTTAAACGTAAACCGCAAAGACATAAGGGCAGGGTACGTTTCCTCTTCTATTTGAAAGTTACGCATGTCTTGGTGCAGAATACGCCGCATAGTGGCGTTGATATAAAGCGGTGTTGCCGCAACAATGCCAATTAAAAGAAGGTTGCCTATTAGCAGACAAATCATCATCCACTTGTTTTTCCACATCTTGCGCCAAAGGAATGAAATCATGGAATAACCACCCACTGTCCCGGGGTAAGCCCCGCTAATATTTGTGTTACGGCTATAGAGTCTGCAAAAGCGTTAGGGCCTGTGCTGATGTATCGTCTGCCAACCGCACCGTCTTCGTAAACAAGAACAAAGTGACGTTGATTATCTTCCATTATTGCGCGTCTGTCCAAATATACAACGTTGTTGCCACGGACTATTGTTATACGTGTGCGCAGTGTTAATAAACCATAAGGATTCTCCGGGTTAAAATTATCGCCAAGTTCTTCGGCAACCTCTTCCATAAACCGTTCAAACTCGCCTTCCAGCGGAATAAGCCTTGCGCTGTGAACCCCCTCCCGTACTATATTTTCTGTCAGCGGGTCTGTGGCTATTTGAGCATAGAAAAACGCCTCGCCCCCCTGGCGGAATACGGGAATAATCTCGCCATAGCGCAGAACATAAAGAGGTGCTTCCAAAATAAAATGCTTGTACTCCATGTCGATAATAGATGCGGGACTGCGGCCTAAATTGCCCATGCCCCCGCCGGTAACCGGTATAAGATCCCGGAAATAACCCGGGCCAAAATGCTGTGTCGTGCGTGACACAACGCCGGATACAGGGGCGTACAGCCGTTCTGTTTCAATTGGGGCGTTAATCCTCTCAAGCCTGTCGTCAAACTGTTCGCGTCTGTTTTCCGCGTTATTTGTAAACTGACGGTAGGCAAGCTCTGCCCGCTCCAGCCGAAGAGCGGTAATTTCCCATTCGCCTTCAGGTGCGATTTCCAACTCTACACGTAAATCGGCTATTTCCTGTCTGCGGTTTTGCCGCTCCAGCGCGAAGCTGTTTTCAAACTGGTTGCGTTCCAATTCAAGGGCGCGGCGGGCTATGGCAATGGTTTCCGGTACGCCAAAAGTAAGTTCCGCTATTAAGTCCCCTTCGGTAACCACAGCGTTGGGCCCAACAAACAATCCGGAAAACCGTCCGTAATCCCAAGCAGTTTGTGTCATCGAGGAATTGTGGCCGCTTATAGTTTCAACTTCAAAGTGCAAGTGATAGGTACGGGGAAATTCTATAGATACACCAAGATCAAGGTTGCTTACAATGTCGCCGCGCTCTACTTTAACCAAATTAAAGTCTAACGGCTGCAGTTGATCCGGGTCAAAAGGCGCGATAATACCTTCCGCGATTAGCGTATCTATGCTGTCAAAGTGCGCTTGAGGTTGTGCTGTACAGGCAGATAAAAGGAGTACGATGGCAAAGCCTACTGTTAGAATAAATTTAATTTTACGTTTCAAAACATCAGCCCCTTTGCAAAGTTATCGTACAAAGACCAAGTCGCCTTCTTCCAACCCCATGGAGACTGCACCCATAATTGGTGTGCGGCCGGCCAAGCGTATTTCTGTGTAAATCATTTCACCGTTTACAACCTTGTACACATAAGGCTGTGAACCGGCAAAAAATACGGCATTGTCCGGTATTAATAACACGTCTTCCAGGTGCTGGTTGTAAAAATGCAATACTGCATATTTACCGGCGGGCGGTGGGTTATCTGACAAAATGTTAAACCTTACGGGCCTAAACGGACGTTCATCCAATGTCAGGATAATATACTCAATATCGAAAACTTCCCCGTCTATATGAGCTTGCATGTTTATGGCATGACGAATAGTGTTTGGCCGCCATGGGTCCGGGGGCAGCCCGCCCGGGCCGGGTTGGGGCCAATCCTGTGTAAACGGTTTGTTAACAGCCTCTATTACAACCACACTTCTGTCGGTAATATATAAAAGCGGCTGTGATACGCCAACAGATTGCCCGTGTTCAAAATTACCCATATTGGTAATATAGCCGTCGAAAGGGGCGCGGAGTTCCGCATTTCTGCGGCGGGTGCGCAGGTCTTCCAGGCGCGTTTCTGCCCTGCGAAGTTGAAAGGCGTGACGGTCACGCTGTTGGCGCAACTCTAACCTGGCACGGTCTATGTTTAAGCTTTGGGCCTCTATTGCTTCTGCCGCTTCCTGGTCAAAGTTGTATGCAGATTGATTAACTCTGCTTGCGTGTTCCAGTACCATTATGTCAATATCAAGCTGGCGTATATCGTTGGCAAGGGCGTGGTCACGGCGCATGTTTGCAATGTACAGTATTTGGTCTTCTATCTGCTCGTCAATTGATTCTGTGTCCAGTGTCACCAAAAGCTGGCCTTCTGTAACAAAATCACCGGGGGATACATGAAATTCCCCAAACCCGGCTACAGGCCTGTTAAAGTATAACGGCTGGGACAGGTAGCGGGTAACGCCTTCACGCCTGTGCAGCCCAACAAGGTTGCCGCGGCGTATAACCGCCGTGTCTATTTGTGCGGCCGGGGAGCGGATAAGTTCCGGTGCGGGAAGTGGTTCTGTTTCATTGGTGCAGCTTACCAAGGCCAGGCTAAAAAGCAGCCCGATAAGTGTTAATGCGGCTTTATTGACATGTTTCATCATAATACCACCAAGTCCCCTTCCTCTAAGCCATAAATAATTTCTGTAAGATGGTTGCCTACAAGACCGGTTACAATGTCGCGTATTACAATAATGTCATCTTCCAGCACATGGACAAAGGTACGGTCGCCGACGGTGTTAATATGCATGTTTGGAAGCATTACTACGTCATACGCGGCTTCGTGCAGCACAAACACCGACGCGAACATGGTGCCCGCGATAAGCGGCATTTCATCCCCCACAAGTTGGAAGAAAACCTCGTCATCCTGTATGTTGCCCTGGGACGGGCGAACGATTTCCATTTTGGCGGGGGATATGGCTATGGCGGGGAAAATCTCGCCGCTGATTGTTAGGTTATAATAATCCCCGATTGTAATAAACTCTGCTTCACGCCCGGCAAGGCGGAATAGGTACTGCCCCTTGTCGGAAACCGTAACCACAGGCTGTCCCACGCTGGACCACATAACACCGGCAAAATCCATTACCCAAGTAATTACGCCGTCGAAAGGCGCGCGTAGCTGCATTTCATCAATTTCTGTTTGTATATGCGCTATGCGCATTCTGACAAGTTCAAGTTCGCCGCGGAGACGGGATAATTCTTCTAAATAATGTGAATCGTCGATAGGGTTGCCGGATATGGCCGCTTGGTTTAAAGAAAAATTATGCCGCTCATTGAGCTGTGAAATTTGCAGTTGAACCCAATCTTCGTTCCAGCGTTCGTCTCTAAGTGTGTAAAAAATATAAGGGTTTTCCAATTCCGTTAAAATATCGCCTTCCCGCACTTCGTCGCCAAGGCTAACAAAAACGCCGCGGATACGCCTGCTTGCCACAGTAAAATGCATGGCTTCCTGGCGAAGGGGCAGATACTGTGCCGAAGGGTTACTGAACCGCAGCACGTCTCCTCTTTCCACCTGGAATGTACGCATGGTACGCCCTTCCGGTATTGTGGTTAATGGCGGGGGCAGGACAGGTTCCTCCACAGGCAGTGCGAAACAGCCTGCAAAAAGAAGCCCACCTAGCGTTAGCAGGACAAGTACTAATAGTTTCATTGTGCGACCCCTTTCAAATACTGCTTTAAAGTTGCGATAATACTTCTTGCCTAAGTGTTGCGTCTGCGGCGAATAACCCGCTTGTAGCGCAAGTACGGGTTTTAGAACCCTGGACCCGTATGCCCCTTGCGGACATGCAGCTATGCTCGCCTTCTATTACAACCATTACATCCGGTGTGTCCAAAACTTTTTGTAAAATTTCAGATATATCCGTGCCAATGCGCTCTTGCAATTGCAGGCGTTTTGCCGCCATACCGGCAATACGCGCTATTTTTGACAAGCCGATTACCTTATCTTTTGGCTTGTAAGCTATATGAGCCTTCATGTTATACATAAGCGCGAAGTGGTGCTCGCAAAAGCTGAATATGCTAATGTCTTTCACTAATACCCAGTCATTTGCCTTTGTATCCTCGAAGCATTTGCTGAACATTTCGGCAATTTCATCGTTGGTGTAGCTCATGCCTTCAAACATTTCCATATACATTTTTGCTGCCCGCTCCGGTGTTTCCAAAAGGCCGGGGCGGTTTATATCGTCCCCAAGGGCGGTAATCAGCATTTGTACCGCTTCGGTTAATTTTGTTTGGTCTATCAATGAATTTACACGCCCCTTTCGTTGGCATCCCAAATTATTTTGTGCAATTGCACTTGAAGTGTTGCGTTTTTTAATTCCGGTGTATCTATTATGGTTTGTACTAAATTTTTTAGTTCATACTTGCCGTATACCGCGCCGATATAAATCTGGGGCTTGGATGTTAGGCTGCGCACAACATCAATCATGTGGGTTATATCCTGCTGGCTGCCCACAACAAACTTTAGGACATCACACGGGCGGAGTTTTGTATAGTTTGGCATATGCATACTGTCTGTTACCCCACTGGACGGAAGTTTGTAGTCCATTGTATAAAACAGCTTGCTGCCCGGTGAATAATTCTTGGTTTGCATATAATCAAATAAAAATGATACGTCTACACTTCCGTTGGTTTCTATATTGACTTCCTTGTCAAGCTTTAGCATTTGGTAGACTAAAATTTCCACGTTGGGGGCTGTAAGGGGTTCGCCGCCGGTTAGGGTTACACGGGAATATAGCCGCTGTTTTAGTTGGGCAAGAAGTTCGTCTATTGGCATTGTTGTATATTCGCCGTCTATGGCTTCAAGTGCGTAGGTTGTGTCGCAGTAGGTGCAGCGTAAATTACAGCCTGCAAGCCTGATAAAAGTTGCAGGCATACCCGTACGCTTTCCTTCACCCTCTATACTGTCAAATATTTCTACAACGTTGTAATTCATTATTGATCCTTCCAATAGCTTGCCGTGTTATTTTCGCTTTCCGTAACGTCTACCCTGTAGCAGTGTGGGGTAAGGGTGTCGCAGATATATTTTGCCAAGTTTTCTGCCGTTGGGTTAAACGGCAGTATGTCATTAAGCACCTGATGGTCCAGCTGCTTAGTAATTTTCTGTTTAATTTCTGTAAAGTCCATAATCATGCCGCTTTGGTTTAACTCCTGCGAACGCAAATAAACGGTTACAATCCAGTTGTGACCGTGCAAATTGGTGCATTTAGATTCGTAGTCCAGCTCCAGCTTGTGGGCGGCACTAATTTCAAAGGTCTTTTTTATTTCGTACATGATGGTTAAATTACTCCTTTGTTCTGTAGCATGTTAGATACTCCTTATATCCTTTTTGACGTAAATCGCAGGCGGGGCAGTTACCGCAGCCGTCGCCGATTATACCATTGTAGCAGGTTAGTGTTTGTGTGCGGATTACTTCCAGTACCCCAAGTTCGTCTGCAAGCTGCCAAACCTGCGCTTTATCGCGCCACATAAGGGGCGTCTCTACTATGAAAGGGTAATCCATGCCCAAGTTTAGCGAAATATTGCAGGCTTTTACGAACATATCCCGGCAGTCCGGGTAGCCGCTGTAGTCAGACTCGGATACCCCGGCTACAAGTACCCGTATACCTTTGGATTTTGCAAAAATAGCCGCATAAGTTAAAAACAGTATGTTGCGGCCTTCCACAAGAGTATTTGGAGGGGAATTTTCCGGCTTATCTGTATCAACTGCCATGTTTGGGTTGGTAAGGGCATTGTTGGAAAGCTCTTGGATTATGGGCAGGGACAAAACTGTGAAAGGTACGTTGTGGGCATCGCAAATATTTTTAGCAAATGTAAGTTCCGCTTTGTGGCGTTGGTTGTAGTCGAAGCCCAAGGCATAGACGTTGCCCGCGCCGTACTGCCGTAACGCCCAAAACAGGCAGGTGGTGCTGTCTTGGCCGCCGCTTAGTATAACAAGAGCTTTCATTTTGTGCCTCCTAACTTTGGCGAACCGTAATAAATTCATGAATATCCGCTACAATGTATTGGTCACCAAAGGTGTGTAGGATGTCGTAAAAGGAACTGATGTATTCCATTACACCGTATTGTTTAAAAAGGCGCAAAACTTCGCGGCCTTCAAGGTTGTATGCATATTTGTATCGCTCGATACAAAATGCCTTGAATTTTACTATTTCCGGCATAGTTATTCACGTCCTTAATAATCCGCAAGTTCCAATTTTCCAGTTTTAATACTTTCTTGGTACAAATCGTATAATTTGGGGACGCTGTATGTCCAAAGCTTAGTTTCCTCACGTTCTAATTCGCTATACAATTCTGAATTATACAATTCAATATACAGACGACCGAGGGCGGTCGTCCCTACATTGCCGAACAGGTTCTGTTTATCTTTTGTACACATGGTAACAAAATAGTACCCCGGTTGGGAGTAATCGTATTCCTGTAATCGTATGCTCTTTCTCATTAGCTACCCAAACTGTCAAACAACCTTTTCTTCGCCATTTCCGCATACCGCTTATCTCCGTAATTAGCGAACGGATAAATTGCAATGCCGCCCCGTGGCGTAAAAATGCCCTTCACCTCTATATATTTCGGCTCCATCAGCTTTTGCAAATCTTTCATGATTATATTTACGCAGTCCTCGTGAAAATCCCCGTGGTTGCGGAAACTGAACAGATATAGCTTTAAGGATTTGCTTTCCACCAACCTTGGGCCGGGGATGTAGTTTATCACAATGGTAGCAAAATCCGGCTGGCCTGTTTTTGGGCACAGGGAAGTAAACTCTGGGCAGTTAAACGTAACCATATAATCGTTACCGGGGTGTTTGTTGGGGAATGCCTCCAGAATATCGGGGCTGTAAGTTGTGGGGTAACTGTTGTGGCCTTGGCCCAAAAGTCCCAGATTTTTTACTTCGTCTTCTGTTCTTGTCATTAGGTGTCAATCCTTAGATACCCCCTGATATCATATTTGTGAATGTGATATCAGGGGGTGAATTATTTAAATTTTTGTTGTAATTGCTTCGCCTGTGCGGTCGGATTCGAAAATTGCTTCGATTACTTTCATTACACGCAGGCCTTGCTCTGCGGTAACGATTTGTTCTGCGCCGTTCTCGATTACGTCTACCACGTTTTTGTAGTAATCTGTCCAGCTTCTTTCGCCTACTTTTGGCAGTTCAACTTCAATTGTGGTTTCTCTGGGGCGTGGAAGCATGGTGCGGGTTGGGCCTGCGGCGGTGTAGTATACGGTTTCTGTCCAGTCTTTTTCGTCCGGGTCTGCCTGTTTTACAATTCTGCCATGCAGTTCCCAGTCTTCAATAATTGCTGTGCCGTCGGGGGAGTGTACACGCCAGCGCGGCTCTACAACGTAGCTGTTTGTGGAAATGTCTACAACCGCTGTGCAGCCGCCTTCGAAGCGCAGCATAACTGTAAAGGCGTCGTCTACTTCGCTGTCTTCCAGCACGTGCAAATGCCCGTATACGGAAACCACAGGTTCGGGAATAAGGTCAAGCATTTGATCAAGCAAGTGGATGCCCCAGTCCAGAAGCAAACCGCCGCCCGGCTCTTTAAAAGCGCGCCAGCCCCATAGCCTGTGAGAGCCGTGTACACTGCTTTTAATAGAGTATGGGCTGCGAATCATTTTATCTGCCAACATTGTTTTAATTACGATATAGTCCGGGTCCCAACGGCGGTTTTGATGAATAGAGAAAAATTTCCCGGTTTTATTTTTTGCTTTTATAACGTCTTCCAGTTCGGCAACTGTCATTGTAACAGGTTTTTCGCAGACTACGTTTTTACCCGCTTCCATACATTTGATAGAATAATCTGCATGAACATCATTGGATGTGGCAATAAGTACCAGGTCAATTTCAGGATCTGCGTAAAGTTCTTCAGGGTTGTTATAAACTTTTATGCCCCACTCTTTTGCTCTTCTTTCGCAAACTTCTCTGTTAATGTCATACCCGGAAACAATTTCGATATCTTTGATATCGTTTTTGATGTTGTTAAAATGCCAGCCGGACATGCCGCCCATGCCGATAATCGCCATTTTAATAGACATTTGAAACCTCCTGTAGGCTCAGCTTTATTTTGGACATAGTCCAAGGATATATTCATTATATAGGCTATGTGATGAAAAGAAAAGAATTTTGCAATATTTCTTTTTGCGTGTTAATCTGTGTATATGAAAGTATGCTGTGAGGGGTGTCATATATGGCCATAATCATACGAACTATTAGTTTTTTGTGGAAAATAGGCTGCGCCTGGACGGGAGTTGTTGTACTGCTGGGCTTGATTGGTGTATCATACCCACAAGCACTGCTTTTGCCGTCGTTTCTTGCGTTGCTTGTGTTCCTGGATGTGGGAACATGGATGGGCGTATGGCAAATTGCAGGTAATTTTATACCCTGTATCGTTTACGGTGCAAAACTGCCGTCGGACAGCAATTATGACTGTAAAGCCGATTACATTTTGCCCTTTGAAGGCAAATGGACTGTATTTAACGGCGGGATGGGCAAGGAACTTTCCCATTCCTGGGACATAGTGCCCCAAAGACACGCATATGACTTTATAGTAATGGACAATGAAGGTAAATCGTTTGCGGGGGACAACAAAAGTTTGCAAAGCTATTTTTGTTACGGTAAAAACGTGGTTGCGCCTGCAGATGGTACCGTGGTAAAGGTCAGCAACAACCATAAAGACAGCAGAGTAACCGGCACCAAAGTGTATTGCGATACATGGGACATACGGGGCAATTTCATAGTCATACAGCACAGAGAAAAGGAATTTAGCGTTTGCGCCCATCTTATCCCGGGCAGTATTCCCGTGCGGGTTGGCGATGTGGTAAAGCAAGGTCAACTTATTGGCAAGTGTGGTAACTCGGGCAATACGTCGGAACCACACCTGCATTTTCAACTTCAAACAGGGAAATCATTTTTTGCTTCGGCAGGTTTACCAATTTCATTTGTAAACGTAAGCACTCGGGAGAAAGTAAATTACGCATTGGCAGATACCCGTACCCCACAAAAAGAGGTTTTGCAAGCGCGTGGGGAAGGAAGAGTGTATATTGGACGGGGGCTTGAAGTGGAGAATAGAGGGTAAAGAGCAATTTTTTAGAGCAAAATAAAATCAATCACATTATGGGAGGTTTTTTATGAATCAACACGAGTACTACGACCCGGACAATTTTGTAGACATTAGCTTGCTAGAGGAATACGCAATAAATTCCTACGTGGCAAAAGTGTTTGGATGGATGTTTTTTGGCCTGTTGGTTACAACCCTAACTACCGTGGCCATTGTTGTTGGCACAAACGCAAGTATGGCTTTTGCTCAGTTTATAGCCACGGCACTAGAGTTTACTTTGGCAATTGTAATCGTGCAATTTGTGCTGGTATTTTTTATGTCTGCCCGGGTTCACAGGATGCATCCGTCTACGGCCAAGTTGCTGTATGTAGTTTACGCCGCGCTAAACGGGCTTACTTTCGGCCTGATAGTTTACATTTTTGGCGCGTACTATGTGGGTATGTCTACGGTGGTGGCTGCATTTGGCATTACGGCAGTTAGCTTTGGCGTTATGGCAGTTTACGGGTTTGTAACAAGAAGCGATTTGACCAACATTGGCAACCTGCTTATTATGGGGCTTTTTGGTGTAATAATTGCCGGTGTCGCAAACTGGTTTTTGGGCAACACTTTTTTGGAATTTATTATAATTGTTGGCGGCTTGGGGATATTCTTGGGCCTGGTTGCCTACCACACCAACAGAATTAAAAACTGCTACGCTCAGGTTGCCCTTTACGGCGACAACCCGGACGGCACGCTAACCTGGGAACAGGAAGCTTTGGCAAGTAACTTGGCCATTCACGGTGCGCTTACGCTGTACCTGGCGTTTATCAATATTTTCTTGCGGGTGTTAATTTTACTGGCAAGCAGGGGCAGACGGCGGTAGTATGAAATTTAAAGAATCGGATATGTACGAACCAATCCGCAAATTGCTAACGGAACAGGGTTTTACTGTGCGGGGCGAAGTGAAGGGCTGCGACATTGCCGCCGTTAAGGACGATATTTTGTGGATTGTAGAAATGAAGCTTTCTGCAAATATTACACTAATTTACCAAGCCATGGAGCGTCAGACGGCCACCGGCTGGGTTTTTGTTGCCATTCCACGCCCTAAAAACGCGCGGGATGGCAATTTTCGTAAATTACAAAAACTTGTGAAAAAACTGCAGTTGGGGCTTATTACTGTAGCCCTGGACACCCCGGCAAAGTACGCGGAAATTATTATTTTCCCTGTTGGCAAGGACGACAAAAAAAATAAAAAAACAGCTGCCCTAAAAAAAGAAATCGCAGGGCGGTCTGTAGACTCTACGGGGGGGACAACCAAAACGCAAATTAACACCGCCTACCGGGAGCGGTGCGTTCGCATTGCTTGCTTGCTGGAGGTAAAGGGCGCGGCCAGCCCAAAAGAGTTAGTAAAACTTGGCTGCGAGAAAGACGCAAGCTACCTGCTGCGGACAAATATGCTGGGCTGGTTTGAAAAGGTTTCTAAAGGGATGTACGGGCTGTCCGACGTTGGTATTGGGTACCTGGAAGATAACGCCGCCGCCAGCCTGGTGGTATACTACAGGATGAAGGCGGACATGCTTACTTCCGAATAAGGTTTGCTTTTTCCAGGGCCACAATAATTATGGGGAGTAAAATCAGTTGGATAATAATCCCCGGTAAGCTGGTGATGAAGTAACTTGTTATCCACCAGGCTAAAAGAGTTGTTTCGTTGGCCGCTGCAGGGGTAAAAAAAAGTGCCCGGGCAATACCGGTTATAATGCGCCCCACAACCATAGCGGGAATAAGTGCGGCATAAATGTTAAAATAATTATTTTTGGTGCGTACAAGGCGGATTAGCAAGCCCGTAATTGCGCCGTATACGGCAAGTTCCGTCATCATTATTGGCGCGTAGGCCATGGGGGGCATCCCCGTTATAAAACTGGAAAGCAGCGGCCCCAAAAGCCCGGCCAGCAGCCCAAAATACGGCCCTGCGATAAGCCCGCACAATAAAACCGGTATGTGCATTGGCAAAATAGTGCTTCCGGCCCCGGGTACCGCATGAAGAACAAGCGGCAAAACAGTACATAAAGTGATACACATGGCTGTAATCACGTATTTTTTTATTTGTGACATATTATACATCCGATGCACCCGCGCTTTCTTCTTTTATGAATGCCACAACGCTTTGCAGCAGCTTGCTTACAGGCACGTTTGATACGCCTACAATTATATTATCGCACTGGTTAATTGGTATTAGCAGCCGCTTCCCCTGGCTTTGCCCTATGGCAACCACCATTTTTGGGGTGACTTCCCCAAGTAACGAATCGGCAATTACAATCCCAACGGGGCCAATAATAATATCCGCTGTTCTGCAGCCTACTATTACGGCATTTTCGCCTGTGGCGGCTTCTTTAGCACCGGCCCTTATCATTGCCACAGTTGCGGTGCTGTTTGTACCCACTGCGCGTACCTTATGTTCCGGGAAATTTTTCACTACGGCGGAAACCAGCTGGGCTCCAAGGCCGCCACCGTGGCCGTCAATAATTAAAATGTTCATGGATTACCTCATTTTCATTTGAATTGATTTACATTTTATCGCATAGGAATAAAAAAATCCACTTCGAGTATCATAAATGCAGAATATTGTACGAGGTGGATTATGAAATTAATCTTGTTTTTATTATGTGTACTTTGTAATGCTCCGTTTGCAGTGTCTGCTCACCAATTGCCCCTTAGCCGCAAAATAATTGTAATTGACGCGGGCCACGGCGGGTGGGATCCCGGTATGGTTAGCGGTAAAGTGGAAGAAAAGGACATAAACCTTAACATTGCCAAAAAATTGCAAGTGTTTTTAGAGCAGGGCGGGGCAACTGTTATTATCACGCGCATAGACGATTCCGACCTTGCCAACAACAAGTCCGGTGACATGAGCGTAAGGCGGCTTATAGCCAATACCAGCAACGCAGATATATTTATCAGTATTCATCAAAACTCTTATGCGACGCCCAACGTAAAAGGGGCGCAAGTCTTTTTCTTTAACGAATCCGACAACAGTCAAAAGCTTGCCAACCTGGTGCAAAACCGGATAAAAGAATTTGTAGACAGCGGGAACAAATTTAAACCAAGGGCCAACAGCAATTATTTTGTGCTAAAACAGACAGAAATGCCTGCAGTGCTTGTGGAATGCGGCTTTTTGACAAATTACAACGAACGGCAAAAATTATCTAGTGAAGCATACCAGGAAAAGATGGCCTGGGGTATTTACTTGGGCATTGTGGATTATTTTACAGCACAATAGCCTTGGCAATTTTCCTTCGTATGCGCTGTAAAGTATTGTCTACAGACTTCATATTTTTGCCCAAAGCGTTCGCGATTTCCAAATGAGTCTTCCCTTCCATATGAAGGGTAAGTACGTCGTATTCCAGAGGGGTTAACTTGTCATGTATAAAATCATCAATATTTTTGTAGGCCTCGCGGCTTAAAATTAGGGCTTCCGGGTCGTTTATTCTGCTGTCCGGGATTTTATCAAGCTCCGTTTCGTTGGTAGTTTCCCGATGTAGTGAAAGGGACGAGTTAAGGGGCATGTGTTTTTGACGGCTTGCGGCTTTTATCGCCGTTTGTATTTGACGCACCACGCAAAGGCCGGCGAAAGAGGCAAATTTCACATTTTTTGCCGGGTCAAAATCCAGAAAAGCTTTGTACAAGCCAATCATACCTTCCTGGATTAAGTCCTCCAAGTCGCCGCCGGTAAGAAAGTAGTCTTTTGCCTTGGATTTAACCAGGGGTTTGAAGCTGTGCATAAGAAGCTCTAAGGCATTGGTGTCACCTTTGCGGGCTTTTGCCACAAGCAGTTCGTCATTTGTTATGTCATTTTCCATAACGCATCTCCTCAAATATCCTTGCGGTTTCCTTGTCCAGAAGGCTTTCGATGGGGTTCTTTTTTATTGGGCGGTTGCGAACGTAGCGGACACGTACATCTTCCTTTGTATTCTCAATTTCCAACCATAAATCCTCCGCAGAAATCCGCGCCGCGCCCTGCCCAAGGATTATTACCTGCTCTAACACGTCGGAAGTGGCTACGGTTATACGGTCGTTTTTCTTGCCCAGTTTGTACGCCGCGCTTTCGATGTAATGGTCGGCGGTTTCCGCTTCCTTGGTAAACACAATTTTTATGTTGTGATACTCTTCCACACTGCCAATACCACCCGCTACAAGGTGGGCGTCGAACACCAAAATTATGCGGTACCGGCTAAGTGCCTTAAACTCGCATAGGGCATCGCTTAGCCTTTTACGGGCCGTTTCCAGCGAGTCCGCCGCAAGGGCGGCAAGTTCTTTGTTTGCGTGGATTACATTGTAGCCATCCACCAGTAAATAATGGGCGGCCATTTTATTTTTTACCGACAGTACGGGCCCGTACAACTTCGTAGGCGATAATACCCGCGGCCACAGATACGTTTAAAGAACCGATTTTGCCAAGCATTGGGATGCTAACGGTAAAGTCAGAATTTTCTGCCACAAGACGGCTTACGCCTTCACCTTCCGCGCCAAAAACCAGTGCAATAGGGCCGCTTAAATCTGCCTCGTACAGGCTTGTACCGCCCATGTCTGCGCAGGCAATCCACACGCCTGCGGCTTTAAGTTCGTCCAAGGTGCGGGTTATGTTGTTAACCCTTGCCACGGCAATGTGGTTTATTGCCCCGGCAGAAGTTTTGGCCACGGTACCCGTTAGCCCAACGGCTCGCCGCTTAGGTATGATAATGCCATGGGCACCGCCAGCCTCTGCCGTGCGCATTACCGCGCCCAGGTTGTGGGGGTCTGTTACGCCGTCCAGGATAATGATAAACGGGGGCTGGTTGCGGTCTTTTGCAATTTGTAAAATGTCCGCAACTTCTACGTATGGCACAGCAGGGCTAAGGGCCATTATCCCTTGGTGGTGACCGGTTTCGGAAAGTTCGTCCAGTTTTGGCCGCTCTACTTCCTGTACAACAATTTTTAGTTCCCGTGCCTTTGCCACGATAAGGCGCAAGGTGCCTTCCACCTGCTTGCCCCTGTCGCAACGTACAAGTATCCGGTCAATGGGCTTTTCGTGGTTTAATGCTTCCAGTACGGCTTTGCGCCCCTCAAGTATTAGGTTGGCGGGCTCGATAAAGTTTTCGTCTTCATTTACAGCCGGTTTATCTTTGCCGTAGGTTGGGCGTTGGTTTTTGCGAAAGGGCGGCTTGTCACCTTTGCGGTTTGCAGGTTTCTCATGTTTGCGGTTCATTTGTTTTCTCTCCTATACACAATTCAAAAACTTGGTTAAGCCGGGCAAAGTCCCCTTTATGGTGCAAGTACCCGAAAAGTGCTTCCAGCCCCGTGGCATGGCGGTATTCGGAAACTCCTGCGCTTTTAGCCCGGGACGCACTGTGCAAGTTGCGCCCCCGTTTCATTATGCACTGCTCTTCTTCCGTAAGCGCGTCAAAAATTTTGTGATACATGGCACCTTGGGCTACGGCGGATACATAATCCTTTGCCCGGCGGCTCATGTCGCGGAAGGGTACGCCTTGGTTTAGCAGCATGTCACGTACCATTAGTTCAAATACCGCGTCGCCTAAGTAGGCGAATTCTGCTACGCCTTGTGCCAACGTACGCCCTCCCTTGTGTCTTCCAGTACTACGCCCAGGCTTGCAATTTCGTCACGGATACGGTCTGCTTCGGCGAAGTCCTTTGCTTTGCGTGCGGCTTTGCGTGCGGCGATTAGGGATTCGATTTTATCGGCGAAGCTGTTGTCTTCTGATTCGTCTTTAGGTTGGTTCAGGCTTATGCCAAGGATGTCCATTAATAGTGTAAGCTTATCGTGGACTAAATACAGGACATGTTCGTAAGGGTAATCATACTTAAAAATTGTAGTGTTGGTGTATTTAACCAGCTCGAAAACAGCTGTTATCGCGTCGGCAGTGTTAAAGTCATCATCCATGGCCTGCATAAAATTCTCTACATACGCTTTGACATCATTAATCTGCGATTTTTCCCAATCATATTCGAAAATCAGATAGTCCATACGCATTCTGTATTTTCCGGTTTCTATCGCATGTAAAATATTACTGTAGCAATTCTTAATCCTGTTAAGCCCCTGCTGTGCCGCAGTTAGCACAGTATCTGTAAATTCCATCGGGCTGCGATAATACCCACTCAAAATAAAAAACCGTATTACATCGTAGGGGTATTTTTCCGCAACTTCTTTGAGAGTTGCAAAATTGCCCTGGGATTTAGACATTTTTTTGTGGTCAACAGTTATCATGCCGCAGTGCATCCAATAGTTTGCAAAGTTTTTGCCTGTTACAGCTTCGCTTTGTGCAATTTCATTTTCGTGATGGGGGAAAATCAAATCCGTACCGCCGCCATGTATGTCAATTTGATCCCCAAGATATTTGCGAATCATGGCAGAGCATTCGATATGCCAGCCCGGGCGGCCATTGCTCCATGGGCTTTCCCAGCTTGGTTCGCCGGGTTTTGCGGGCTTCCACAGTACAAAGTCCATAGGATTCTTTTTGTTCTGTTCAACTTCTACCCTCGCGCCTGCTTCTAAGTCGTCGATGTTCTTCTTGGAGAGCTTGCCATAGTCCGCAAACGAATCTACGGCGTAGTAAACGGTACCGTTGTTTTCATATGCGTGGCCGCTGCTTATCAGTTGCGAAATCATTTCTTTTATCGCGGGTATTTCTTCGGTTACGCGCGGGTTGAAGGTAGCGGGTTTTACATTTAGCGCGGCTAAATCTGCCTTGGTGCTTGCAATGTATTTTTCCGCAATTTGCTCTGTGGTAATGCCTTCCTCGCGGGCCCGCTGAATGGTTTTGTCGTCGATGTCCGTAAAGTTTTGCACATATTCCACGTTGTAGCCGCGGTATTCCAAGTAGCGGCGGATGGCATCGTAAACCACGTAAAACCGCGCGTTGCCCATGTGAATATCGTTGTACACGGTTTGCCCGCAGGTGTACATTTTTATGTTGCCGGGTGTGATGGGGATGAATTCGTCCTTTTGACGGTTTATTGTGTTATAAATTCTCATTTTGTTATTCCTTTCCGGGGATGTGTGGTATTTTTTAGTTGGTCCAATTTTGGGACCAACTGAATTAATTATCCAAAACTAACTTGATGAAAGCGTCCGCGTCTACATGAAGGGAAAGCTGTGAGCGTGACGGTAAGTGCAGCATTGCGCGGATGATGTTGGGGCTTACGGGAGCGGTTGCGTCTTCATTAAACCCAAATTTACGTTTACACAGACTCCGCAGTAATAACGCACGGCGCAGGATGTAGTTTTTGTCGTCGTCGTTTTTAGGGTTTGATAATTCACTCATTTTGTTCCGCTCCTATCTATCAAGCAAACCCCATACGCCGCCATGCCTTCCCCCGTACCCGTAAAGCCCAGCCCTTCTTCCGTGGTGGCTTTTACATTCACATCCTCTTCCGGCATGCCCAGCGTATTTGCGATATTTTCTATCATCTCACTTCTGTATGGCAAAAGTTTTGGGGCTTGGGCCACCACAGTCGCGTCTATGTTAACAACTTGCCAGCCGTCTTTTTCCAGCAGCAATTTTACATCTGCCAGCAGACACAGGCTGGAAATGTCCTTATACTTCTCATCCGTATCCGGGAAACAGCGGCCAATGTCCCCAAGGCCTGCCGCACCAACAAGGGCGTCCATAATGGCGTGGGTAAGTACATCCGCGTCGGAATGGCCAAGCAGCCCTTTTTCATAGGGGATTTCTACCCCGCCAAGTACCAGCTTGCGCCCTTCTACCAATTTGTGAACATCGTACCCTTGCCCAACGCGTAAACCCATCAACATCAACCTTCCCACACGGCTTTATATTTTAGGATTATACATCAACCTAAAACTCTTGACAAATTCTTTAGGAAATGTCACTGTATCCATAACAAATTTTTTATGGGAAAGGGGATTGACATTAATGGATTATGTGAAGTTAAACACAGGCGCAACAATGCCGATGCTGGGTTTTGGGGTTTTTAACATTACAGAGGATAAAAGCCCGATACTTTCTGCCTTGGAAGCGGGCTACAGGAGCATTGACACCGCATTTTGCTACGGCAACGAGGATCTTGTAGGCAAGGCCGTGCAAGAAAGCGGGTTAAAGCGGGAAGATTTATTTATCACAACAAAGCTGTGGAACACCGGCCAGCGGGAAGGTAAAATTGAAGAAGAGTTTGAACAAAGCTTGAAAAACCTTGGCATGGACTATGTAGACTTGTACCTGGTACATTGGCCCGTAAAGGAATGTTATGTGGATTCTTGGCTTGTAATGGAAAAAATCTATAAAACCGGGCGTGCCAAAGCAATTGGTGTAAGCAACTGGCAAAGCCACCATGTTGCGGCGGCAAAAAAGGTATGGAGCGTGGTGCCTGCGGTAAACCAAGTAGAGCTACACCCATATTTGTCGCAAAAGCCGCTGTTGGAAATGTGCAAAGCAGAAGGCATAATCCCCCAGGCATGGAGCCCCCTTGGCGGCGGCAGGGTGATGGACGTAAAAGAAAATTTACTAACTAACGATGTGCTGGTTGAGATTGCAAATAAATACGGTAAATCTACGGCGCAGGTAATTTTGCGTTGGAATATAGACCTTGGGATCGTTACCATTCCAAAATCCGTTACCCCAAGCCGTATACAAGCGAATTTTGATATTTTTGATTTTAAACTTACACCGGAAGAAATTGCCGCCATTGACGGACTAAACAAAGACCAGCGAGTAGGGCCGGACCCGGATAATTTTGAGTTTTAGTTTTCAACTGGTAAGAAAATCCGACCAGTTGAAAAGTTGGCTTGTTACCCGGGAACAATCGCGGATTTTCTACGTTTTAGTAATTGGTGATTATTGTGAAATGTAACGACATTCAAGCTCTGTTTTCGGAATACTACGACAGCCTGCACGGTGAAGATGCCCTAGAGGACGCCGCCTGCGCGGAAGTGGCAGCGCATTTGCATAAATGTGCCCTTTGTGTTGCGGAATTTGAAAAATACTCGCGGTTTTTGGAGGAAGTGCGAAACCTGCCGGATGTAGACACGCCAATGGACTTCCACGAAAATTTAATGGAATATGTAGAAACTCACATCCATAATGACGTGTATAAAATTCCGCCACGCCCCGCAAAGCCAAAACAACCAACCTTCCGCCGGTTTGCCCCTTGGGTGGCCGCCGCGGTTTCTTTAATTGCCGTGTTAATTTGGATGGTTGGGTATTTTTCGCCACAACGGACATTTGAACAAACAACACACCATCAACCAATTATATCCTTTGGGGGTGTGCCAATTTTCCCCGCAACAGAGGACGTGGAGGAAATTGAATTCTATAAATGGGGTATGGAGGGCAGGGCAGGCCGGGCAGTAGGAGACTTTTATACTTTTGAAGACGGTAATGAAGTATCCCATTTTTACGGTGTAGCTACCGGGTCCCTTATTATTGAAAAATTCCAAACCGGGCGCGGCAATACAATTGTTGCGATTATGGCTGTGGTTGTGTTAGTATTTACGGGCGGCGGTATTTTTGCCGTGTACAAATTACGAAAAAGAGAATAGGATTGAAATAAAATGCCATTCGACGGAGCAGCCATTGCAAGCGTAGTACACGAATTTTCACAAACAATACTTGGCGGCCGCGTAGATAAAATATCCCAGCCGGAGCCGGACGAGATTTTTATTAACATGCGCGGCAGCAGAAAAAATTACAAATTACTTATGACCACAAACGCAGGCGCGCCGCGGGTTAATTTTACTTCTCAAAGTAAGACTGCCCCGCTAAAGGCACCTATGTTTTGCATGGTTTTACGCAAGCACCTTACATCCGGGCGCATTGTGGACATTGTGCAGCCGGAGTTTGAACGCATTGTAGAGTTTCACATAGAGGCCCTGGACGAAATGGGCGATAAATCTGTAAAAATATTGACCATAGAAATAATGGGTAAGCACAGCAACATAATGCTGCTGGATGCAAACCGTAAAATATTGGACGCAATCAAGCACGTATCCCCATCGGTTAGTGCTGTGCGTCCTATTTTGCCCGGTATGGCTTATTCCCGCCCGCCTTCGCCGGACAAGCAAAACCCAATGGGCATTACGTCCCGGGAAAGCTTTATCCAAGCTATTTCTGCCGGTAACCTTAAGCTTCAACCGGCAATATATCAACGTCTAAACGGCATCAGCCCCATACTTTCCACAGAAATTTGCACCCGCGCCCAAGTCCCTCATGATACTTTTACAAAGGATTTGACAGGGGAAGAGCAAGCAAGACTGTACGGGGTTTTTTCTGATACTATAAAACAAGTGACAAATGGCGAATTTTCGTATAACATTTACTGGAACGGCGAAGGCAAGGCTGTGGATATTTCCACACTGCCGATGGTTACCTACGATGGGTACGAAGCGGAAGCTTTCGATTCCCCATCGGCTATGCTGGAAGCCTTTTACGCCCGCCGGGACGAAGCCTACCGTATCAGCCAAAAAACAGTTGACCTACGCAAGCTGATAACCACCCACCAAGAAAGGTGCCGCAAAAAATCATTTGTGTACGAACGGACGCTGGAAGAGATAAAAGACCGTGACACCTTGCGGATTAAGGGCGAGCTGCTAACGGCATATTTGTACGCGGTAGGAAAAGGCGCGGATACTTTTACGGCACAGAATTTCTACGACGATAACAAGCCAATGGAAATCACCTTGGACCCAACCTTAACCCCTGCGGAAAACGCTCAGCGGTATTTCAAACAGTATAATAAACAAAAGCGTACTTATGCCGCGCTGCAAGACCAAATAGAAAAAAATTTAGAAGACTTAACATACTTGGACAGCGTTGCCATAGCCATGGAAACCATTACAGACGAAGCGGACATTGCGGAAATCCGTGCGGAACTGGCTACCCAGGGCTTTGCCAAACGCCGTACGGAATCTAAAAATAAAAAAGCGGCCCAAGCCGCAAAACCGCTCCATTATATTTCATCCGACGGCTTTGACATATACGTTGGCAAAAATAATACCCAAAACGACAACTTGACCTTGCGAATGGCTAACAACCATGACATATGGATGCATACAAAAGACATTCCCGGCTCTCATGTAATTGTAATTACAGGCGGCAAAGAGCTGCCGGGCACTACCATTTTAGAAGCGGCAAACTTGGCGGCATTCCACAGCAAGGCCAGGAATTCTACCCAAGTGCCCGTAGATTACGTGGCAAAACGCCATGTGCGTAAACCCAACGGGGCCAAGCCGGGTTTTGTAATTTACGACAGCCATAAGACAGTGTATGTTACACCGGTGGAGACAGCATTGGAAGGGAAGTAAGGTGGCATGAGCAAAAGAAAATTTGTTGCGTTTTTTATGATACTTGTAACAGTGCTGATGTTTTTGCCAACGGCGGAAATTAGTGCGTCCCGTGTTGCGGAGTTGCAGCGGCAGCGTGATGAAATTGCCCGGCAACGCAGCCAGGCGCGGGCTCAAATACAGGAATCCCAAACACTGCTTGAAGGTATGCGGCATGAAATTATGGAACTTGTTGAAATTATGCAGTATTACAACCAGCGGATTGTAGATGCCTATTTGGACTTGGAAGAAATCGGGTTTATTCTGCTGCAAACGGAACTAAACATGGAATATGCGGAAATAGAACTGGCGGAAGCGCGGGCCCTTCGCGACGCACAGGAAGAATTATTTAGGGCACGGCTTCGGGCAATGCACGAGCAAGGCCGCGCCGGGTACTTAGAAGTTTTGGTCCAGTCCACAAGTTTTGTAGACTTTTTGGTAAGGTTAGAGCATGTGCGCTCTGTGGCGCAGTTCGACCAGGAAATACTTGAAACAATGGAAGCAGCCGAAGCTAATGTAGCAAATAAAGTGGACGAGCTTACGCGGCTGCATGCCTCATTCGAGCGTTTCCAGGAAGATAAGCAAGTTGCGGTTGCGGCACTGGAATATGCTCAAGACGCCAATGCTGCCATGCTGGACAGAATGTATGAGGACGAGACCCAGGCCCAGTTACTCTTGGAGTTGTATTACTACGAAGAGAGGGCTTTGGACGAATTGTTTGGTGTGGTAGAAGTTCAATTACGTGCCGCAGAGGAAGAGGAGGCGCGTCTGGCCCGGGAAGCCGAACTGCGCCGCCAAGAGGAAGAGCGGCAGCGGGCATTGCAGCAGGCAAACCTAATCCGTTCTGACGGTGATTTTACTTGGCCGGTACCATCTTCCCATGTTATTTCCAGCGGCTTTGGCTGGCGCGAGATTTTTGGCGTGCGCGAGTATCACGGCGGTATTGACATTGCCAACACGCCCACAGGTACGCGAATTGTTGCTGCCGCAGATGGTATTGTACGTATTGCGGGCTTCAGCCCCAGTTTTGGCAATTACATTATTATCGACCACTGCGCGGTTTACAGCACACTGTATGCCCACAATTCCCTAAACAGGGTAAGCACAGGCCAGCGGGTTACCCGCGGCCAGCACATTGCGGACGTAGGGTCCACAGGCAGGTCCACAGGCCCCCACTTGCATTTTGAAATCCGCCGCAATGGCGTGCGGGTAGACCCTATGATTTATTTTAGGTAAACATTTGGAGGCGCACATGACCAACGGCCTGGACATTCTTATAGATTTATCCATGGAATTGCAGGCCATTGCACAAAATGGCCTAACCTACACAACAGATAAGTACGACAAAGAACGGTTTGAGCGGATACGGGAAATATCCGCCCAAATAATGAGCATGAAAACAGAACTTCCCCTTGATGTTGTCAAAGACGTATTTTGCAACGAAACCGGATACCAAACCCCAAAAATTGATACCCGTGCGGCAGTGTTTTGCGGCAATAAAATACTGCTGGTAGAAGAACAGGGCAAGTGGGCACTGCCCGGCGGCTGGGTAGATTACAACAAGTCCATTGCAGAAAATATAGTCAAGGAAGTTAAGGAAGAAGCGGGACTTGACGTTAGTCCCGTAAGGCCTATTGCCGTGCAAGACAGGAATAAACATAACTTCCCCAAGTACGCTTATGGAATCGTCAAAATATTTGTGTTGTGCGCAATTACTGCGGACGGCGGTTTCCAGCCAAATAACGAAACCACGGCCCGTGGTTTTTTTGCCATTGACGAACTGCCTGTGATAAATGAAGCTAAGGTTGCCCACAGTCAAATTCAAATGTGTTTTGATGCGTATAATTACGAAAAATGGGAAGTGTTGTTTGATTAAAGAGGAGAATTGCCAATGAACGCGAACATAAAAATGATTGTAACAGACCTGGATGACACCCTGTTAAGGGTGGACAAGACTATTTCCGACTATACACAAGCCGTTCTGCGTAAATGCCGGGAAGCGGGTATAAAAATTGTATACGCAACAGGCCGGGGCGGCAGCGCGGAACGGATTGCCCCTTCGGGATTATTTGACGCCAAAATAACTATGAACGGTGCCATAGCAAAAATTGATGAAACCGTTGTGTATAAACGCCTTGTCCCTTACGCGCTGGCGCGGCCCATTTTAATGGCCTGTGACAATCGGGGGCTAAAGTGTGCTTCCGAAGTCAGTGGTATGCATTATGCCAATTTTGATGTTAACAAAGAATGGAACTTGCATGATGGTTTCAAAATAGTGGATTTTTTTCATCATAAAATTGATGGGGAAAAATTATACGTAATAGTAAATTCCCCGGAAGATATAGCGTTTATTGAACGCTACCTGTCCGAACAGCTTCACTTAATAATGGGGTTGGGCTACCTTGCTCAGATAATGCACAAGGA
>JGI20163J15578_10000099_pt1 | contig 33655 bp, 26 predicted proteins | sample TergutCu122P1_FD_15578 | JGI IMG/M metagenome (IMG submission 15578)
TCCTTCGGCAAAGAGCAGAGGCTTTTGGGGTTTCTTTGGGTGCCGAACAAATGGCGGCAATCGAAGCAGCAGTAGATCAGTTTTTGGCAAATAATGAAGATGATGCGTTGGCGGTTGTATCCGGCGAACGTCCCTATATAATGACCTATATGGAGCTGCTTACCATTTCTCGTCTTATGGTTGAGGCGATTCGAGCGACTGCGGCACCAAACTTCACTACTACAGATGCGCTTCAAAAATATATGGAATTCGTAGCATTTCCCATTGTCGGGACAGATGCTGAAGGAAATCAAGTCATGTTAACTGATGGAGAGATTGAGCTATTACGGATGACCGCCCAAGAATTTGCCGGCACAGTGCGAGCAACCGAAGATCACGATATGGCTCTTGCGGCAGCCGAGTTTGGCGTAGAAGTTCATTCGGGTTCCTTCGATGAAGAATCATTTTTAGCCCCTTGGGAAGTGGTCAATGCAGCTTGGCATCTCTCGGCCGAGGGAGAAGTATCCGGGGTGATAGAGGCGGAAGATGGGTTTTATGTGGTGAAATTGATTAGCATGTACGACGAAGAAGCCACCGCAGAACAGATAGCTAACCTTGAAGCCGCATATGAGCAGGATTTCTTTGATGCAACGATGGAGCAATGGCGTGAAGAAACGGAGATTAACCGCTTTTTGGCAGTCTTAGAACAGATTGACTTAGTCGGATTAGGGATTACGTCTCCGGAGCCGGAAATTACAGTAGACCCGGAAGATGATGCAGATTCAGAAGATATAACCGAAGCAGCAGAAGAGGATGAAGAATAAGAAATAAATAAGGATGTGGAAAATCTCAGCAATGGTTGAGTTCTTCCACATCCTTTTAATTTATATTCGATGGTTAAATAAGTTCTTTATTTTCAAAGTAGCGCATCAGAATATCAGCGCAGTTCTCAACCCCTAACAAAGAAGTGTCTAGAATCATGTGATAATCATTTACATCTCCCCAGGCTTTGCCGGTATGCTCATAGTAATACCGGGTGCGCCGTAAGTCAGTTTCCTCGACGCGTTGTTTGGCTTCTTCGTAGGAGAGTTGATCCAACTCCATGATTCGTTTGATCCGGCAATCCTTTTCGGCACAGACATAGATATTGAGGACGTTTTTCTTATTTTTTAAAATATCTGAGGCACAACGACCCAAGATAATGCAAGGCTCGCTCGCTAACTCTCGAATGGCCTCTGCCTCGGTATCGAAATGATGTTGATGGATTTCATGCTCAATGAAGGCCTTATCGTAAACGGGAATGTTTAATCGTTTGGAAAGTTGGTCAGCAATTACGCTTGCGCCGGTTCCGAAGCGGCGACTGATGGTAATGACGAAATTCATGCAAAATCCTCCTCTTGACGTTATCATATTTACCGAGTAACTAGCATCAGTATAGCATTTATTGGGCAATTTAACAATTGCTTTCGAGGGGAAAATAAATTATAATGTATGTAACTGTTTAGAAGAACACATATTTCATAAGCAATGGTTGCGGGAGTATACTCACAAACGGCTATTGCTTGTGAAATATGCGTTCGGCGTTCAGCCGAACCGAGAAAGGCGTAGCCTTTGGAGTTGCTCGCCTGAGTAGTCATCAATAATCTTTACGTATTGGTAAGATTTTAGAAAGAAGGAAATTATTAATGTCTAATGAAAGAAGACACCCCAATCATACGGCACCACGCAATGGGGCGAACTCGTATAATAAAAATAGAACCCGTAACGGGAATAGAATCCCCAATGGAAATAAAACCTATAATGGGAATCGGCCTCCTAATGGCAGCAGACCGCGCAATGGTAATGGAGCTCGCAACGGAATGGGAAGTTCTGCAAGAAGAGGAGAATATGATTTCCCAGCGATGTCAGAAACGGTAGCTTTTTCAAACTCAGCTATGCCTGTGTGGAAGACAGCCGGACTGATATTGTGTGGTGTTCAGTTATTAATCTCTTTGATTTTGATTTTTTTGGTGGTCAATCTAAACGTCCTGCCGACAGGACTGCTGATGGTAGTTATTAGTGTTCTGTTTTTATTATGGGCACTTCCATTTATAACCCAGCTTGCTGCAAGAAAAAAGACGAAATCAATCACCGGTAAAGTAGCCAGTGGAATTATAATCCTTGTGTTACTATATGGTATAAGCTTGGTATGGCAGGGGGGTCGTGCTTTAGAAGAGGTGAGCGGCGATGACTTCATTGTGACCTTTGAAAACATCGTCGTAGCTGTTCTGATAGAGGATCCGGCACAAACGATACAAGATGCGGCAGAGTACACCTTTGGTGTTCAGTTTGCCACCGGCGGAGATAGTATTCAGACAATGATTAGTAGCCTAAATGAGGAGTTGGAATCGGAAATCTGGACTTCTGAGTTCAGTTCCGTTTTGGCACAAGGTGAAGCGTTGATGGATGGGCAGGTGCGAGCAATCATTTACAACCAAGCTTTTAATGGAGTACTGGAAGAGAGAATGCCCGGCTTTACCGCTTCTATTCGAGTACTGGGAAGTAAGCAGATTGCTACTGAAACCGCAAACTTAGCTACTGATATAGTGATGGGAGAAGACCCATTTGTCGTGTATATTAGTGGTTTGGACGAGTTTGGTCCGATAGAAACCAGTGGATTAAGTGATGTAAATATCTTGATGGTAGTAAATCCGAGCACCCATCAAATCTTACTAGTGAACACTCCTCGAGATTACTATATTGTTTTTCCGGGAGTCAGTGGAGGTCAACGGGATAAACTGACTCATGCAGGCGTATTTGGCGTGCAGACATCGATGGCGGCATTAGCAGAGCTGTATCAGGTCGATGTGCCATTCTATGTGAAAGTGAACTTTACCTCGATGATACAGATTGTAGATGCATTAGGAGGTATAGAAGTGTATTCGGAGCAATCCTTTGTGCGAGGAGATTTGTTTGTATCTCAAGGATGGAACTTCTTTAATGGGGCTCAGGCCTTGACCTTCTCTCGAGAGCGGATGCATATTGATGGCGGGGATTTCCAGCGCGGGCGCAATCAACAAGCTGTGATTATGGGGATGATGCGCCGGGCGATGTCACCGGCTATTCTCACCGGAGCTAACGAGATCTTGGCCAGCGTATCGGGAAGTATGAGTACCAGTATGACTACTGAACAGATTCAAGACGTAATCCGTAATCAATTGGATGGAAACCCCTCCTGGAATGTGATATCTGTGGCAGCAGAGGGATGGGTTGATTACCGAGCCGGCTTCACTATGCCGGGAGAACCTTTGTCTATGGTAATTCCTGACGAAGATTCGGTGGCTCGTATCCGGGAGCAGATTGCGGCGGTTATGGCGGGAGAGATTTTACCGGGAGGAGAGACCCTAGAATAATGCGGACTCTCATAAACAGCTAAAAAAGATGTAAAAGAGGTAATCTATGGAAAAATCTCCAAGAAAATGGAATGGTTCGATTGTGAAAAGAACACTACTGATATTAGTGGACATTGCATTTATTAATTTGAGCTCCTTTATTGCTTTGTGGGTGCGCTTTAATATGCAGATGTCCGCTATCCCTGCTTCGGTGGCCGAAGTAGTGATAGATGTAGCACTAATGAATACACTGGGAACAGTGATTATCTTTGCCCTGTTTCGTTTGTATACTAGTTTGTGGCGATATGCCAGTATTAAAGAATTGGTGTATATTATCCAAGCGGTGATATGTTCCTTTATCTTAAATGCCTTAATATTTTTCGCTATGGGAGAGCAGATTGTACGTAGCTATTTCGCAATCTATGCCGCCTCCCTATTTTTACTTACCTGCTTAAGTCGTTTCTCCTATCGTCTGATTCGCTTATTGTATCGCGCTAATGTGCATGGCACGGGAGTGCGAAATACGATGATCATAGGAGCCGGCGAGGCTTGTAATGTGGTAATGAAGGAGCTGGAATTAAGTACCGAATTGGATGCAAGAATCTGCTGTATTATCGATGATAATGAGGAAAAACACGGCAGCTATATTCATGGCGTAAAAATCATCGGTGGTCGCGATAAGATTCTATCAAGTGCCAGAAAATATGGGATTACCGAGATCATCATTGCAATTCCCAGTGCCAATCAACAAGAGAAGCAAAAGATATTGGAAATCTGTGAACAAGTAAAGAATTGCGAATTGAAGGTTTTGCCCGGGGTATATCAATTAGTACGAGGCGAAGTGAGTATCAGTAAGTTACGTCATGTGGCGATAGAGGATTTGTTGGGACGTGAACCGGTTAAAGTTACTACCGAGAAAATCGGGCGCTATGTTTCCGGAAAATCGGTGTTAGTGACCGGAGGTGGCGGTAGTATCGGTAGTGAATTATGTCGTCAGATTGCGGCCAATGGAGTAGGGCAACTGATTATTTTTGATATATATGAAAACAGTATTTACGAAATCCAACAAGAGCTTAAAGGGAAGTACCCTAATATGGATTTAGTGGTACTAATAGGATCGGTTCGTAATGGCCGTAGGTTAAATGATGTGTTCGATGAATATCGTCCGGATATTGTGTATCATGCGGCTGCTCATAAGCATGTGCCGTTAATGGAAGATAGTCCTAATGAAGCTATAAAAAATAATGTTTTTGGCACCTATAAAACAGCCCTGGCGGCAGAGTATTATGGCGTGGAAAAGTTTGTTTTGATTTCCACTGATAAGGCGGTAAATCCCACTAATGTAATGGGGGCTAGTAAACGCCTCTGCGAGATGATTGTCCAACTATTCAATGGTCGCTCTAAAACCGAGTTTGTGGCCGTGCGATTCGGAAATGTACTTGGAAGTAATGGAAGTGTAATCCCTCTATTTCGCAAGCAGATAGAAGCGGGTGGACCGGTTACAGTGACTCATCCGGAAGTGATTCGCTATTTTATGACGATTCCTGAGGCGGTATCCTTAGTATTACAAGCCGGTGCCAGTGCTAAAGGTGGAGAAATCTTTGTACTGGATATGGGACAACCGATGAAAATTGAAGAATTGGCAAGAAACCTCATCCGTTTATCGGGGTATGAGCCAGACGTGGATATACAAATCCGTTATACCGGTTTACGCCCGGGGGAAAAGCTCTATGAAGAGTTACTCCTGGAGGAAGAAGGATTACAAAGTACAGAGAATGAGTTAATTCATATAGGGAAACAGATTGAGTTTGATGAAGAGAGGTTTTTAAAAGAATTGGATGAGTTATACGATGCGGCTTATCGGGAAGAAGATTCGATTAAAGAATTGTTACACAAAATGGTTCCAACCTATCAACCTAGGCGGATGGAAGTAAGACAACAAACGCATGAAAAAGCTACATGGGCGAAAGAATTTTCAGAAGCTTGGGACGTACTACATCCTAAAGATGAGACATCCAAAGAGGATTTTACTTCGGAGGAAAGCGAATTAAGGAAATGATTCAATTAATAGATTGATGAGGTTAATGTAATGTACGAGAATTTTTTTAAGCGGTTTCTTGACATTCTTCTATCAGGAATAGCGCTCGTGTTTCTTTCCCCGACAATTTGTTTACTAATGTTAGTAATCAAGATGGATTCTAAGGGGAACGTGCTTTTTAAACAGAAAAGGGTAGGAATACACAAAACTTATTTTACCCTGTATAAATTTCGTACCATGCAAATTGATGCGCCAAAAAACACTCCCACTCATCAGTTAGATAATCCAAGTGCTTATATAACTAGAGTGGGGCACTTTTTGCGGAAAACAAGTTTAGATGAATTACCTCAATTAATCAACATTCTATCAGGAGAAATGTCAATTGTTGGGCCCCGGCCGGCGCTATGGAATCAAGATGACCTAGTAGCCGAAAGAGATAAATACAAGGCAAACGATGTTCGCCCGGGGTTGACCGGCTGGGCGCAAATAAATGGACGTGACGAGCTACCTATAGTGGTTAAGGCAAAATTGGATGGCAAATACGTTAATGAGTTGTCATTTGCTATGGATGTCCGATGTTTGGTCGGGACGGTCAAATCGGTGTTAAGACGTGAGGGTGTTGTAGAAGGTGGAACCGGCCAGATGGAGAAAAGATGAAGAAAATACTAATTACAGGAGCCGAGAGCTATGTGGGAACATCGTTGGAGCGATGGTTGCAAAAAAATGAGGATTCTTATTTGATTGAGACGGTAGATACAAGAACCGAAGCATGGAAGAATATGAATTTTAGTGCATATGATGTAGTGTTTCACGTGGCTGGTATTGCTCATGTGGATACAAGTGAGATTTCTGAAACTGAGAAAAAGAGATATTATAGTGTCAATTGCGACCTAGCCTATGAAGTAGCAAGAAGGGCAAAAGAGGAAAATGTGGGTCAATTCATCTTTATGAGTAGTATGAATGTTTATGGCGAACTTACCGGTGCCAGGAATCATAAAATTACTCTTAAAACTGTTCCCAATCCAAGCAATGTTTATGGGGACAGTAAATTACAAGCAGAGAAGAAACTGAAAACTTTGATAGGGGATGACTTTCAAATAGTAATATTAAGACCTCCCATGATTTATGGGAAAGGAAGTAAGGGAAATTATTTCATTCTTTCAAAAATAGCCAGAAAAACACCTATTTTCCCCGATGTGTATAACTGTCGGAGCATGTTACACATTGATAGTTTATGTGAGTTTATTCGGTTAATGATTGACAATCAAGAAAAAGGAACGTTTTTCCCACAAAATAAAGAATACGTAAGAACATCCGATATGGTACGTTTGATTGCTAAAATGCATGGAAGGCGAGTTATTATGATTCCGGGATTAGACTGGATGATTAATTTACTGGGCAGGGTTCCCGGGCGGATAGGAAAGCTAACCAGCAAAGCTTTTGGTAGTACCCAATATGATATGCAGATGAGTGAGTATAAAGAGGAATATCGGATGAGTAATTTTGTTGAATCGATTCGTCGAACAGAGAGGTAACATGAAAGGTAAAAAGAAGCATGTACTGGTTATTTCACAGTACTTCTATCCCGAGCAGTTTAGAATAAATGATATTTGTAAAGAGTGGGTAAGTAGAGGTTATCAGGTAACCGTGATAACCGGGATACCCAATTACCCGACAGGAAAGTTCTTTAAAGGATATGGAGTGTTCAAAAGGCGGAAAGATTGTTTAGAAGGAGTGAGAATCTTTCGCCTTCCAATTATCCCGCGTGGAAGAAATGCGATTACGCTAGTACTAAACTATCTATCTTTTGTAATAGCAGGATTCTTTTGGAAAACATTTACAAAAATGAAAGCTGATTGTGTGTTCATTTTTGAAGTATCTCCCATGACGCAAGCATTACCGGGGATATGGTTCGCAAAAAAGAGAAAAGTCCCCTGCTATTTATACGTGCAAGATCTTTGGCCGGAAAACGTGGAAATCGTAACGGGAATTACTAACCACAAGATAATCGGTGGTATCGGCAAGATGGTAGATTATATTTACAAGCACTGTACTCATATATTCACTACCTCAAATAGCTTTGTAACTTCAATTCATCAAAGAGGAGTGCCCTTAGAAAAGTTGGAATACTGGCCTCAGTATGCAGAAGATTTCTGTCAACCTTTTGTAGAAAAGGCTGACGAAGGGGCAGAAGAAAATTTTATAAGAAGCGCAGAACACTTTCAGATTATGTTTACCGGAAATATCGGGCAAGCGCAGGGATTGGATATTCTTCTCGAGGTAGCGAAATATCTCAAAGCGAATGGCCTTTCTCAAAAGTATAGATTCGTTATAATTGGTGATGGAAGGTACAAAAGTACTCTACAGGAGAAAGTGCAGGAAGCAGACGTAGAATTAATGTTCAGCTTTATACCTCAACAGCCGGGAGAAGATATTCCACGCTTGTTGGCGACAGGAGATGTGGCCTTTTTATGTTTGACCGATAGCCCTCTGTTTACCATGACGATACCGGCGAAGCTACAAACTTATCTTGCTTGTGGCATGCCAATTCTTGCTTCTGTCAATGGCGAAGCCGCGAGAATTGTCGTAGAAGCAAAAGCAGGAATGGTTAGTCGCCCGGGAAATGCAAAGGAGTTGGCAGACAAAATCATACAATTTTCGGCTTTGCATAAGGATGAATTGAGAAAAATGGGCGAACACTCAAGAGAATACTATGAGAAACATTTTGATAAAGATTATTTACTAAGGCGAATGGATATTTATCTAACCGGAGCACTCAAACAAGGATAGGAGATAACGATGTTTGAAAAGGGAGTACTATTAATCACAGGTGGAACAGGATCGTTTGGAAATGCAGTTCTGAATCGCTTTTTGGATACGGATGTCAAAGAAATTCGGATCTTCTCGCGGGATGAAAAGAAGCAAGATGATATGCGAAAAAAATATAACAATCCTAAGATTAAGTTTTATGTTGGCGATGTGAGAGCGTTGGATAGCATTCACGATGCTATGCGGGGAGTGGATTTTGTGTTTCACGCAGCAGCGTTGAAGCAGGTGCCTTCTTGTGAGTTCTTTCCAATGGAAGCAGTAAAGACGAATGTCATCGGGACTGATAATGTCTTAAATATTGCCATTGCCGAAAAAGTGAAAAAAGTAATTTGTCTTTCTACAGATAAGGCGGCTTATCCGGTAAATGCCATGGGAACTTCAAAAGCGATGATGGAAAAGGTGTTTATCGCCAAGTCTAGAAATGTTTCGCCGGAAGAAACATTGATTTGTGGTACGCGATATGGTAATGTTATGGCTTCTCGCGGGAGTGTGATTCCTTTGTTCATCGAACAAATCAAAGCGGGAAAACCACTGACCATTACAAATCCTAATATGACACGCTATATCATGAGTTTGGAGGAGGCAGTAGAGTTAGTTGTATTCGCTTTCAACCATGCTCAAGCAGGGGATATAATGGTTCAAAAAGCCCCTGCTTGTACGGTAATGGATTTGGCTATGGCAGTGAAAGAGTTGTTTCAAGCAACCAACGAGATTCAAGTAATTGGGATACGTCATGGGGAGAAAATGTACGAGACCCTGTTAACCAAAGAGGAGGCAATGCAAGCAATTGACATGGGTGGATTCTTTCGTGTGCCTGCCGACACAAGAGATTTGAACTACAATAAGTACTATAGCGAAGGAACGAGTGAACGGGAATATGCCGAGGAATACAACTCAGATAATACAGTACAGCTGAATGTGGAAGAAATCAAAGAGAAACTATTAACCTTAGCATATGTAAAAGAAGAATTGAAGGGTTGGAATAAGTAGTGAAAATCTTAGTGACCGGTGCAAAAGGATTTATTGGCAAGAATCTGATTTGTGAATTAAAGAATCAAGGGTACACAGAAATTTTTGAATATGATATTGATTCAGATGTTAAAGTATTAGATGAATACTGTAAAGACGCTGATTTCGTATTTCATCTAGCCGGAGTCAATCGACCCAAAGAGAATAAAGAGTTCATGGAAGGGAACTATGGTTTTACCACGAAGATTTTAGAGTGTTTGGAAAAATATGATAATTTTTGCCCTGTAATGCTATCATCATCTATCCAAGCAGAATTGGATAACGCTTATGGCATAAGTAAAAAAGCCGGTGAAGAATTGCTCATTAGATATGGTGAAAACACCGGAGCGAAGATTTTGATTTATCGCTTTCCCAATGTTTTTGGGAAATGGTGCCGTCCTAATTATAATAGTGTAATAGCAACCTTTTGTAACAATATCGCTTGGGGCAAGGGGATTGTGGTTAATGATCCTGGCGTAGTGCTGAATCTAGTATACGTAGATGACGTAGTTGCCGAATTAGTAAATGCGATGAATGGAAAGGAAAATCATTATAACAGCTTTTGTCAAGTGAAACCAGTTTATCAAGTGACCTTAGGTAGAGTAGTGGAACTGCTTGACTCATTCAAGAGGAGTAGAGAAGAACGTTCGATTCCTAATATGATAGATGAGTTTACCAAGAAGCTATATAGCACATACCTAAGTTATCTTCCGGAAAACGAATTTTCCTATCCATTAAAGATGAACGAAGATGAGCGAGGTTCATTTACCGAATTTATCAAAACTCCGGATCGCGGACAGGTGTCTATTAATATTTCAAAACCGGGGATTACTAAAGGAAATCACTGGCATCATACCAAGAACGAGAAATTCTTGGTAGTAAGCGGAAGCGGTGTGATTCGTTTTAGAGGAGTAAATAGCGATAAAATAGTTGAATATTTTGTATCCGGAGATAAGCTAGAGGTAATAGATATACCGGTAGGGTATACTCATAACATCGAAAACCTTGGCAGTACAGATATGGTGACAGTAATGTGGGTGAATGAGAGCTTTAATCCCGAATTACCGGATACTTACTTTCTAGAAGTATAACAGGAAATGAGATTGGCATCTCCTCTTAGCGACGGTGTAGGTGGTGGGGAAACAAATACAAAGGACCACGAAATTTGGAGGACTACTGTAAATGAAAAAAATGAAAGTTATGACGGTGATAGGGACAAGGCCGGAAATAATTCGCCTATCTGCGGTGATTAATTGTTTGGATGCTTCGGAGGCGATAGAGCACATTTTGGTTCATACGGGACAAAATTATGATTACGAGCTAAATGAAGTATTTTTCAATGACTTGAATTTAAGAAAACCCGATTATTTTCTCAATGCTGCCCTTGGGACGGCGATGGAAACAATTGGGAATATTTTTATTAAGATAGACCCCATTTTAGCAGAAGTGAAACCGGATGCCTTTTTAGTACTTGGCGATACCAATAGTTGTTTATGTGCGATTGCTGCCAAACGGATGCATATTCCAATTTTTCATATGGAAGCAGGAAATCGTTGCTTCGACCAAAGAGTTCCGGAAGAGACCAATCGCAAAATTGTCGATCACACGGCCGATATTAACCTGACTTATAGTGATATTGCAAGGGAGTACTTGATTAGAGAAGGGATTCCGGCAGACCGGATAATCAAAACTGGGAGCCCGATGTTCGAAGTATTAAAGAGAAAAAGAGATGCAATCCAAGCGTCTACAATCTTGGAACGTCTAGGGTTAAGGCCAAGAGGGTATTTTGTGGTGTCAGCTCACCGCGAGGAGAATATCAATGCCGAGAATAATTTTCTGGATTTAGTAGATAGCTTAAACGGTATTGCGGAAGATTATCAACTACCAATTGTCATTAGCACCCACCCACGTACAAAAAAAATGATTGAAACTAAAGGCGTATCTTTTCACCCACTAATTCAGACATTAAAACCGCTTGGATTCAATGATTACAATAAACTGCAATTGCAAGCAAAAGCGGTTTTAAGCGATAGTGGAACGATTAGTGAAGAATCTTCCATCTTGGGTTTTCGGGCTCTGAACATAAGACAAGCTCATGAACGTCCGGAAGCGATGGAGGAAGCTTCGGTGATGATGGTTGGCTTAAAAAAGGAAAGAATTTTGCAGGGATTGAAAATCCTGGAAACACAGGAGCAAAACACATTACGGCTGGTAAAAGACTATAGTATGCCCAATGTTTCAGAAAAAGTATTGCGAATTATTCTTTCGTATACAGACTATGTAAACCGCGTAGTATGGGGGAAATGAAATGAATTTAATTGTAACGGTAGATCATCATTTTGTAGAAACACCAGATGGAAAAGTCTGGTGTGCTTCAATTCATAATTCAAAATTTTGGGATAGGTATACCGCTGTTTTTGACAAAGTTTACGTTGTCTGTAGATATCGGAAAGCATCGGATGTTTCGCAGGTTGATGAGTATCTGCTATCTTCTGCCGAAGGAGTGGAATTTGTCGGAGTAAAGGATTTTATCGGTCCCAAAGATTATCTTAGGAATTTCCTAGAGATAAAACAAGATATTAAGCGTAAACTAAGTGGATTTCGAAATAGACAAGATACAGTTGCAATTTATAGAATTCCGAGCACCTTGGGATTCTTAGTTTATGATTATTTAGAAGGTAAAGGGGCTGGAGTGTACGGTGTTGAGCTGGTTGCGGATCCGGAAACGGCTTACCAAACGAGTAATAAGCTTATAAATTTTATTGTAACGATGAGATATGCCAACAAAGTGAGATTGATCTGCAAAAATGCGGCAAGTGTAGGTTATGTAACGAAGGATTATTTACAGAAAAAATATCCGACCTGGGGTTTTCAAACGAATTATTCTTCAGGAGGTATTGATGAAGAAGACTACTTCATTAAAAATCAGGTAAGTGCTCCGGTTACCTTCGTTCATGTAAGTAATATGCATTGCAATATTAAAGGAATAGACACCCTTCTCTTAGCACTATCTCAGCTAAAGAAAGAGGGGTATCATTTTAAGTGCTTTCTGATTGGAGACGGTCGGCACAGACAGTTTTACGAGAAAATGGTTCAAGATGAGAATCTACAAGATGAAGTGAGCTTTACCGGGGCTTTCTCCGCATATGCGCAGATAAGAGCGTATTTGATGAAATCAGATGTTTTCGTATTTCCTTCGCACGCAGAGGGTCTACCGAGAGTTGTGATAGAGGCGATGTCATGTTCTCTCGCAGTAATTGCTTCGCCGGTAGGGGGAACACCAGAACTCTTACAACCAGATTATTTAGTTGATTTTCACGACGTAAAAGGGTATTATAAGGTTATGAGAGAATTATTAGAAGCGCCGGCAAATATTATGAAGATTGGGAAAGAGAATTACGAAATAGCGCTGACATATTCCGTTGACAAGCTAATGCAACGTAGACAAAAAATGTACAATGAGCTAATGCGGAAGAAGCTCGAAGGGGTAGAACCGGTCGGGAAGGGAACGATATGAGTGAAAAATGTACAATAGCAGTTGCCGGGCTAGGTTATGTCGGGTTGACAATGGCGGTACTTTTAGCACAAAAGAATAGGGTCATCGCGGTAGATATTGATGCTAGAAAAGTGGAGCTTGTTAATTGTAAAAAATCCCCAATTGAAGATGAGGAGATAGAGGAGTATCTAAAAACTGAGGAATTAGATTTGTCGGCTACTTTGAATGCAAAGGAAGCATACAAAAAAGCTGATTATGTGATAATAGCAACTCCTACGAATTATGATATCGTTACACAGTGCTTTGATACTTCGACAATCGAAGCGGTCATAGAAGAGGTGCTATCATGTAATCAAGATGCAATTATAGTTATTAAATCGACAGTGCCTGTTGGCTATACAGATAGAATAAGAACAGTGTATATGAACCGGAAAATTTTGTTTAGTCCGGAATTTTTACGTGAAAGTAAAGCTTTGTATGACAATCTTTACCCATCACGTATTATTGTTGGAATAGATAAAGAGGATGAGGATTTATTAAAAGGCGCAGATAAATTTGCCGCCATGTTAGAAGAGGGGGCTATTAAGGAGACTGTGCCGATTCTGCGGATGGGATTTACTGAGGCCGAGGCAGTAAAGTTATTTTCAAATACATATCTTGCGTTAAGAGTAGCATACTTTAACGAGTTAGATACGTACGCCGAATTAAAAGGGTTAGATACAAAGAGCATTATTGATGGCGTAGGACAGGATCCCCGTATCGGTGATTATTATAACAATCCATCTTTTGGTTATGGTGGTTATTGTTTGCCCAAAGATACAAAACAATTGTATGCAAACTATGCGGATGTACCGGAAAACTTAATCAGTGCAATTGTCGAGAGTAATCGAACAAGGAAAGATTTTATAGCTAATCAAGTACTTAAAAAGGCCGGATATTACGATTATGAAGATGGGACAGTATATGATAAGACAAAAGAGAAAGATGTTACGATTGGCGTTTTCCGATTAACAATGAAAAGCAATAGTGACAATTTTCGTCAAAGTTCCATTCAAGGAGTTATCAAACGGATAAAAGCAAAGGGAGCGAATGTAATCATCTATGAACCAAAACTAGCAGATGGTGAAACTTTTTTTGGAAATAAGGTTGTAAACGACTTGGCATTGTTTAAAGAGAAAAGTGATGCAATCATTACAAATCGGTATGAAGATTGTTTAAACGATATCCGAGAGAAACTGTATACAAGAGATGTTTTTATGAGAGATTAGAAGTACTATATGGAAAGATGAAAGAGAGATGTCATGGAGTTAGAACAATTATCTGGGAAAACAATTTTGATAACAGGAGTCGCTGGATTCATCGGCTCCTTTCTCGCAAAAAAACTGTGTCGGGAATATCATGATATAGATGTGATTGGTCTTGATAATATGAATGATTATTATGATGTATCACTAAAAGAATATCGGCTATCTGAATTATTAGAATTTGAGAATTTCACTTTCATTAAAGCTGATATAGCAGATAAGGAAGACGTATGGCGGATTTTTAATGAGTACATTCCCCAAATCGTGGTGAATTTAGCTGCGCAAGCAGGCGTTCGTTATTCTATTACGAATCCGGATGTGTATATCGAATCTAATATTAACGGGTTTTACAATATTTTGGAGGCTTGCCGTTATATAAACGAAATAAATCAGAGCGGGGTGGAACATCTGGTATATGCTTCCAGCTCTTCAGTTTATGGTTTGCAAAAGAAAGTCCCATATCATGTGGATGATTCCGTTGATCATCCCGTCTCCTTATATGCGGCAACAAAGAAATCTAATGAATTGATGGCTCATGCTTACGCTAAAATCCATAATATTCCCATGACCGGATTACGTTTTTTTACCGTATACGGTCCGGCCGGAAGACCTGATATGGCTTATTTTGGGTTTGCTGACAAACTACGAAAGGGTCAGAAGATTCAAGTGTTTAATTATGGTGACTGTGAAAGAGACTTTACCTATATTGATGACGTAATAGAAGGAGTCTGTCGGGTGATTTGCAAAGCCCCCTTACAACAGTTAGGAGAAGATGGCTTGCCGATTCCACCATATAAAATCTATAATATTGGAAATAGTAAACCGGAAAATCTGCTGAATTTTATTGATGTATTGCAACGTGAATTGGTTAGGGTAAAGGTATTGCCCGAAGATTTTGATTTTGAATCGCAGAAAGAATATGTCGGGATGCAACCGGGAGATGTGCAGCGGACATTTGCTGATACAACAGAGTTGGAGCGAGATTACGGATTTAAACCATTTACTAAGTTGGAAGATGGATTACGGAAATTTGCTGAGTGGTATTCCGAGTATTATCTAAATGTGAAAAAGACAAATCGCGAGAGGAATAAAGTGACATGATACCTGAGAAAATGTGGAAGAATATATTACCAATAGTTGTGATTGGATTAGTTATCCTGAGTGCACAAGTTCGTATCAGAATCCCTCATGCCGGTGGGATCACTACTCATTCCAACTTATTTGTCTCGGAACTGTTGGTTTTAGGGATTGGATTTTACGCAGTATTTATTAATTTGGTAGTAAGAAAAAAGATAAAATCCAGTGATAATGTTGCTAAATGTATCTTGCTTTTTTTAGGGATTTTTTGTGTGTATTTCTTTTTGTCGATGATGATTAGAATACTTACAGGTGGTTCTTTGGCAGGTAGCGTTTATTTGCCACGTATTATTATTGAAGCGGCGATTATCTTTCTATCCTTAAAAAGCTTGGATATTGAAGCGATGAGTGCGTTTAAGGGGTTGATTGTTGCCGGGCTTGGAGCGTCGATACTCCAGCTATTTGTTTTGTTTCGGGGAAGCGGAGTAATCAGAGGTAGTGCGGTTTTTGGAAATAGTAATGTCTATGTCTTATATATGCTAATGCTCGTGCCCATTTTGGTCTATATGGCAATGCGGTTGGATAAATGGTGGAAGGTGGTTAATCTGTTTTCCTTAGTATTACAAGTGCCGATATTTTTACTATCAGGGTCACGAATTGGTTTCACATTGTTGGTTATATTGAGCATTGTTTCATTCTGGTTATACTATCCGAATAAGGCAGTAAAACGCAGAATGGTAGTTGTAGGGTCGATATTATTGTATTCACTGTTGGTAACTGTATTCTTTTTGAACTTTGGTAATTCTATGATAAGAAACAATACCACTAGGTCAATAGCGATTCCCAATAATGTATTGTACCGAGTGACGGCCGGTCAGGTGAATGCATTGGATATTGTCCGTTTTACAGAATTAAGTCAAGGATTAGTTGACGAAGGAGAATGTATGGAGGAAGCGATAGATATTTCCGAGAAAACAGAAGAGGAATTTGCGAGATATACGGCGGAATTGAGCAATATTTATCGAGCGGATTGGAATAGAAATGCGATGGATCTTATCGTGAGAAGTCCGGCAACGATAATCTTTGGTTCGGGAGTTGCCGTAGCTCAGACGTATGTACATGGTTATCAATCACCACATAACTTTCTATTGCAATACCTATTGCCTTTTGGAATAATAGGAACGCTGATATGTTTTATAATATTGTTTGCGCCATTGATTGCTACCCTTAGAGTGAAAAAGTATAGAAAGAGTTTGATTATTCTTCCTTATGCAACGGTATTATTGGTCTCTTGGAATCAACCGTTATTGGGTAATATGATTATTTGCTTTGCGCTGATGATATTTTCTTATGCTGTTTATACCTTGGAAAGAAATGAGATAAAAGAGGACATATAATTGGATGATGTGAGTCAAAAGAGCATATTTACCAGATTAGCAGCATTGCTAGTAGGAAATGGATTGTCACAAGTCATAAACACGCTGTTTATCCTAATTCTTGTGCGTATTTTTACGCAGGAACAATATGCGATATACCGTTTGGGGAATCAAATGATTGTAACCCTGTCCCCATTTTTTGTTTTCGGACTGCCTATGACAATTTCCATGTTTATTCCTAAGTACAAAGACAAAGAAACACGAATGCGGTTTGTTTTTCAAACGATATTTTTGCTTTTTGGGCTTGGGTTAATTGGGGGAATCCTGATTCAATCCAATCATGCGCTGGTATATCGGATATTTGGCAACGAAAAACTACTTGACTATCTTTGGGTGTTTGCCCTTTCTTTTTTTACGGAAGTAGTGTTTTCATATTTTCCCTTTTATATGACCTCGGAGAACAAGAATCGAAAGCTGGCGATTTCAGTTACTGCGTTGTCGCTAGTCAAAGTGAGTTCGATTCTGTTTGCGATTTTGATGGGAAATGATTTTCAGATATTTATGTATGCATTTGCAGTAAGCTGTATCATTCGTTTAATTTATGTGATTGTGGAACCATTACACTATTATCGAGCAGGAATCATCAAAAAATTTAAACGAGTGGATACAGTGCCCCAATTAAAACAATCCATTCCCATTGGAATGACAAATGTGGTGGCGGCATTTGGCAGGAATTTAGGGAGCAACTTGGTTGCGATAAGGTACGATACAATAAAGTATGCAATTTATGTAACCGGCGCATTTGAGGTTCCCCTGATTGGGATACTAAGGACTAGTATTACCGGAGCAGTGCTACCCAATTTTTCTCAAATGTTTAGTGATAGTAATTTAGATGCCCAAGATGAGATTATCAAATCATTTAGAAAAACAGTGGCGCTATCGAGTATCATAGTAATGCCATTGATGATTGGTTTAATCACATACTCATATGGCGCTATAGCGCTATTGTTTCCCGGATTTCAGGAATCGAACGTTATTTTTAAAATTTTCATGCTACTGTTGCCCACTCAAATTGCGAATTTCAGCACATTACTTTTAGTAGCCAATCGACAGAAGAAAGTATTGTTTTATTGTATGATGGGCATTGTAATTAATATCTCGGCTTTTTACATATTGGCAAACACATTAGGATTTTTCTTTGTCGCATTTAGTACGGTACTATCAGAGTATATGCAATTGGTATTGATTCTGTATGATGTTAAGAAATCTTATCACCAGAAATCGATTTTTAGTGTGCTTCCTATGGGCTTGTTACTAAGGGTGATAATTAGTAATACCTTGATTTCGACGGGGATTTTTATGAGTATGCGCCAGACAATGAACCCAAATCTGCCCCTACATGCAGTTTTTCTAGGGGCAATCACTTTTAGCATTTGTGTGATAATAAATGCATTGTTTATCCCGGAAATTAGAGGAAAAGTCAAAGAAATTGTGTGTAGGATGAGATGATTCATGGAGGAGCCGGTGAAAATATTTTATACAGGTAATATATGTGCAGATGATTTTTTTGAAAAGCTTATGAAAACACAAGCTGCCCCCCCTTCCTTGGCACAACTAAAATTGGAAAAGAATATATTGAAGGGATTGGAGCAAAACCAAGTTCATGTTACGGCATATGGACAATATCCGATCAGAGGTTTTCCGGGAAATAGAGAGTTATTTCTAAAAAGAGAAACGTATGTCATTAGTGAATATTTAACGATTATCAATCCGTCCATGTTGAACGTGGTGTTTTTGAAACAATTACTTCAATTTGTGGCAATGTTTTGTTCTTTTCTTGGTTGGGTTATTAAAAACCGAAAGGAGGAGAAAATTTACTTCAGTTACTCGGTATATCCTCCGGTGACGATTCCGTGCATGATTTTGGGGAAATTGTCGAGAATGAAATTGGTTTCGTATGTTTCAGAAATTCCGGAATTAAGATTGTTTTACAATCAGGGCAGTTTTGTCCGCCGGATCTTACTAAAGATATTAACGAAAACATCTATGTTTGTTTCGAGAAGGTTTTCTCATTATATTTACATTACTGAACAAGTGAATGATTTTTTTGGCGCAAAAAAAGAGAATTTTGTGGTGATAGAAGGAATCGCCTCATTGGATTTTCGAGCAGTAATTCCGAAAAAAGAACCTACCGATAAGTTTGTAGTTATGTATGCAGGGGGAATCAATCAACAAAATGGCATTGAAAAACTAATCGGGGCATGGGAGTTTTTGGATGATTTTTATCAGTTGTGGTTATTTGGTTCCGGCGATTATGTATCAACGCTACAGCAGAGAATAGAAGATAGCGAAAATATTACTTACTTTGGCAATCGACCACATGCTGAGATTTTGGCATACGAGAAAAGGGCGAGTGTATTAATTAATCCGCGATTCTCCCAAAATGAGTATACTAAATACTCTTTTCCCTCTAAAACAATTGAGTATTTAGAATCGGGAACGCCGATTGTGACCAGTAGGTTGGGAGGTATACCAAAGGAGTACTATGAATTTCTTTCTATTCTTCCGGATGGAGAACAAGAGATAGCGGAAATACTCAAAGAATTGTCCACAAGCAAAAACTATGCACTAGCGTTAGAAAAAAGTGCAGAAGGCTTTCGTTTTATTCAAAAAAAGAATGCCCAAAATCAGGTGAAGAAAATCATAGAAATGCTACAAAAAGGCTAGAGCATAAGACAGAGAAAGTAAGAAGGGATATAAGTTTTATGAGTATTATTTTTGCAAGTATGATGTTGCTCTTTATAAGTAGTGCTTATGCGATACTTATGAAAAGAAAGTTGGCGGAGACCTATTTTTTAGCAGTGGTAACCGTGATATTTGTAATCTACGGCTTCGGTTTGATGAATCGGCAAGGAAGTCTATTATACGGTATTTATGTTTTGGGAGTGTTAACAATATTATCAATAGGTTACCTTGTGTTTGCTTTAGTAAAGAAAAGGGATATTGTTGCGGGTGCAGAGATTTTACAAGGAACATCTCTGTTTGTGATTTTCATGCTATTTTCATTGTTTATGAACTATGGGCGAAGAATCATACATGAGGATGAATTTTCACATTGGGGGACTATCGTAAAGCATTTCTACTATCAAGATGCTTTAGGCTCAGTAACTCATCCTAATTATATTCTGATGGCTCCAAATTACTCTCCGGGAAGTGGGTTGTTCCAGTATTTCTTTACAAGATTCTCCAATCATTTTGTTGAGTCTAACGCTTATATAGCAATGAATGTGATGTACTTTAGTATGATTATGCCATTTGTGAAGAATATATTCTCAAAAGAGAAATGGCTGGGTCAATTGTTAGTTTTACTGGCATTCTTTTTACTGCCACTGGTATTTCCCTATGATTTCTATACCTCCTTGCTGGTTAGTATAATGTCCGGTTTGTTGTTTGGCATCTCATTGTTGTATTATTTTATGTTTAAATATGAGAAATCACTATATGGTGTTTTGTTAGTAGCGGCATCCACCTTTTTGTTGACTTCAATTGTAAACATCGGTATCCTTTTTTCTTTGGGGGTATTCACTATTATCATTGCGGATATACTGTTTTGGCGACGTGAGGAACTTAAGGGAAATATAGAGAGAAGAGCGACAATCTGTGGTAAAATAAGATACATAGGCTTGCTGTTTTTACCACTAATGTTTACTTTATTTGCCGAATTGTCTTGGTCTAATCTGCTTGTTCGCGGAGAAGTGCCACTGAACATTATCATGCCAACGTTTTTAGATGCATTTCATCTCTTTACGGGGCAGGGGTTTGCGCCACATCAAAGCGAGGCGCGGACAAATTTCGTGGTAGCGATATTTACTCGTCAAGTGCCGGAATTAAATATAAGTGTTTTTACCTTTAATGTGATATTTCTGCTTATTCTTTTGATTCTATTATCATTTTATCGAAACCAGGAAAATAAGTATCTGCGATATCGCTTCATTATGAGCGGATTGTTTTTGTCTTTTGGATTTTTTGTTTACCAATTCGTTTTTGCGGTACTCTATGTGTATGCGTTTTGCCCTTTCGAGGGTCCACGACTTGCTTCATTTGAAAGATACATGGCTTCTTATATGCTTGGGATGTTGTTGTTTTTGCTCCTTATCGTTTTGCATATCCCTTCACTGATGGGAGAAAATTGTATAAAGCGTTTAAAGGAGATTAAGGCATCGGATCGCTTTGTTACATTTTATGACTTACAGGTCATTAGTAAGGGAATAATATTTGTTTTAGTATGTGTGTGTTCTTTTGGCTTACTATTTGGTATAACAGCTGAGGGGATGGAGAGAGTGTTTTTGGATAGAGTGGCGGAAGAATTTCGCTTTAGGCCGAGGGCCACCGCGGTGGTCGCGGAGAAATGGATGGATTATTTTATAGAATCTCCGCCCTATTTCATCTTCCAGGGAAACAGAGGTGATGGACTTTGGCGGATGAGATATGAATTGATGCCCCACGCTACAATAGCGAATCCAAGATGGGGATGGACTCATACGATATCCACCGAGCCGATGTTTGAGCCGGAGGATATTTGGACCCTTATTGTTACGCCGGAAGAATGGGAGGAATATGTACTTGAATCAGGTTATGAAACCGTTTTTGTATTTCGCTCAGATGAGGTGCTAAGAACAGATTTTGGACATTTTTTTGAGGGTGGAGTTCGAAACGATATGCTATATCACGTTATAAATGATAATGGTAACTTGCGATTGATTCCTGTGGAAAAGGAAAGTGAGTGATATTCATGATAAAATTCAATATTCCTCCGGTTGTAGGAGACGAGGTTGATTATATTAAAGAGGCAATTGAAATGAGAAAGCTGTCCGGCGACGGCTTTTTCACCAAGAAATGTAATGAGTTGTTGAAAGACATCACCGGGACGAAAGGTGCTCTTTTGACCACTTCGTGTACCCATGCTTTGGAAATGGCGGCCATTCTCTGTGATATAGAGTCCGGGGATGAGGTGATTATGCCATCCTATACTTTTGTTTCTACCGCAAATGCTTTTGTTCTTAGAGGAGCAAAAATAGTGTTTGTTGATATTAGACCGGATACCATGAATATTGATGAGAAATTGATAGAGGAAGCTATCACGCCGAAAACAAAAGCCATAGTAGTGGTTCATTATGCGGGAGTGAGTTGTGAGATGGATGCGATTGTGGAAATCGCTAAACGGTATGAATTGCTGATAGTGGAAGATGCTGCTCAGGCGATTGGTTCATTGTACAAAGGAAGACCATTGGGTGCCATAGGTGATTTTGGAGCGCTTAGTTTTCATGAGACAAAAAACATCTCTTGTGGTGAAGGCGGAGCATTTCTCTCTAATATCGCAAAATACATAGAGCGTGCCGAGGTGATTCGTGAGAAAGGGACAAATCGAACGCAGTTTTTTAGAGGCGAAGTGGATAAGTACTCATGGGTTGATATCGGGTCTTCTTACTTACCAAGCGAATTAAATGCCGCGTTCCTAGCGGCACAACTTGCGAAGATGAAATTGATAAACAGTGATAGAATGAGAAGCTGGAACTACTATAATGAAAAACTATCAAAACTAGCGATTCAAGGGAAGGTAGAGTTACCGCAAATTCCAGATTCTTGTACTCATAATGCCCACATGTTTTGGGTGAAAAGTGAGAATTTAGAAGAGCGAAGTAGACTAATAGCGTTTTTGAAAAAAAATGGAGTTGCTTCTGTTTTCCATTATGTACCACTACATTCTTCAAGAGCAGGGCGTGAATTAGGTATCTTTCATGGAGAAGATAAATATACTACCAGGGAAAGCGAAAAACTGCTAAGGCTGCCATTGTACTATGGATTGGAGAGAGGTGAACAGGACAAAGTAATTCATTATACTTTGATGTTCTATGAGGCGTCGTGAAGAGAAGATAAATTTGCATACGACTGTCGGTAAAATAGCTATTTAAAAGCTAGGATGGAAATTTAAGAGCACTTTAAATGAAATGGAGAAATACTAGCCAATGAATACTGATAATAGGGCAGAGGAGAATAGATCGTTTTTTAAGCGAAACATGCAATTTGTTTTAATCTCATTTTGCATTTCGATACTCATATTTGCAATAATTGTGTGGTGCATGCCTATCCAGTTTGAGACCAATGATGATCCGGGAATACGGGCTCATTGGGCAGGTTGGCGTACAGGATGTCCACAAATTTCCGAACTGGGATTTTCAACAATCGGGATGGGTTTCATAATAAGTGGATTATATGGATTCCTTCCGATGATACCGTGGTTTACGATTATGCATTTGGGAATCATGGGTTTTTCCTTTTGTTCAATCCTATACACATTGTTGAGCATAAGCTATAAGGCGAAAAAAACTTGGCTTGCCTATATCGCCATAATTCCTCTCCTTGCATTATGCGTGTTCAGTTTGCTTATGTTACAATTTACAGTGACTCCGGCCTTTGCAATAGGTGCGGCAATCGTAATCATTCTTCATTATAAAAATGATAACGTGAGGGGAAATTTTATCATAACACTGGTAACTCTTATTATTCTTTTAGTGAGTTCATATTCGTTGCGACCTAATTCTTTTTTTATTGGATTACCCCTCTTTTTATGTGTAATTGGAGTGCGATTTTATGTATATAAGCGATTAAGAAAGCAATTGACTGTTTTATTGCTAGTGCCGTTAACCTTAGTAGGAATATTGTATGGGGTAAACGAAAGATTCTACTCAAGTAGAGAGGAATATGCTGTCTTCCGTGAATACAATTTTGTGAGAAGTCGTTTCATGGATTTCCCCAAACCGCATTTTCATGAAGTGCCGGAGGTATATACGCGAGTTGGTTTAGATGAGATGGAGACTCACTTACTTCTTAATTGGTATTTCACGTTTGAAAAAGTGGATATGGAATTGTTTGCTCAACTGAACGAGAGCGTGGCTCAATTTCGTCAAGAAAATCCGGAATGGGGTGCATCAATGCGAGATATGGGATCATACTTTGTGATGATTAAGCAAGAGCCATCGCATTTAATCAGTTTTGGATTAATGATATTGTGCTTGTTAGCAGTTTTATTATCCTGGCAAGGAAAGATGATTAAAGAAACAGATAAAAAGAAGATAATAAATATAATCCATAAACATTCTGATAAACTGATTGCCGGTGGTATTTTTCTTTTCTTCTTACTTGCCAATATTTACTTTGTTGAGATTGGTCGTTTTCCAAGCAGAGTATATCGAGCATTGGTGCTTATATCTGCACCACCATTACTCTATATGAGTGGAGATGTGCTTTCACGACACAGGTTTTTCGAAATACGTAAAGTGGCTAGAAAAGGATGCTATATCTTGAGTTCGAGTATATTGGCAGGAGCTGTACTGCTTTCTCTTCTGTTGTTTGCTACGATAAATCCAAGGGAGCTGGAAGAAAGAAGATTAGCAGGAGCACGGCATGGAGGTCTTGTGCATGAATATGCGGTAAATAACCCACAGTATGTATTTTTTACTGAATTGGTGACCATGAGAACAAGCCCATTTCTTGTGTTCCCTGATGCTAAACCGACCAATCTTATCCCGGCAATTGGAGCGGGTATTCACTCCCCTACTTACAATCGGCAGATTGCCTTGAATGGCTTTACCCATATGTCAGAGCATATGCTGTTTGATACTAGAGCGCGGTTGCTAACCAGAGCGTTACAACCTGCGTTGATAATATTCTATTATGAACGTTTTCCGGATTATGAATTTATTCAAGTTGGTAATATCGGTGAAGAAGTTCATATATATAGATTACTTCCGGTAGATATAATTGACCATTAGTAAGATTAAAAAAGAAGCGAAATAGATTCCGAGCATTCGATAACTTATTTGACCGGCGGAGGAAATAGATGTTTAGAAATGTGATAATCAAGCTACGAAAAGGATATGATTTGGAAAGACCTCTTATCATTGAGTGGATAGGAGTTATTGGCATACACTTGTTCGCGTTTGTTTCGTTTATATATAATGATTTTAAAAGCTTAACGATTTGGTCAGTCAATCTTTTGGATGTTACTTTTGAAGGGCGGCCACTGTACTTTTTCGAATATTCGGCACAGAATATTCATCAGGTTCCCCATCGATTTATTGCCAATATATGGGCAGTGCTACCTTGGTCGATTTGGAATATACCAATTTGGATTTTGCAACGATTTTTTGGTTATAATATTCTTGAAAGTCATTTTTCGATGGCGTGGTCGAAATTATTTTTAGTAGTATCTCTGGCGGGGGTTACTTTTCTTGCGTATAAAATAAGTGATCTAATTATATCGGACAAAAAGCGCTCCATGTGGGCAGCTATCTTAACGGCATCATCAGTATTTGTTTTCACGAGTGTTTATTACGCCGGGCAAAATAGTATTGTATCGATATTATACTCAGTCTTAGCATTCTATTTATATCTAAAAGGGAAAAACAAAGGATTCATCTTTTGGAGTGCAATGTCAATTGCGGTAAAACCTTTTTTTATATTCGCATTTATAGCGTTATTACTATATAGACAAAAGAATGTTTTGAAGATTATGCGAGATATTTTGTTAGTATCAAGCATTACGGTGATTTCAAGAGTAGTGTTTCTAATGGCTCCGTCCTACACAGAGGCTTTAGAGTATGGACCTTTCTCCCAGATACTTGTGCGGATGTTAAGTGTCGGAGCGCCTACTTCTGTTGGTATCGCCTCAATTTTCATCAGTGGATTAGTGATAGTTTATTTTTGGGCCTATATAATTAGAGAAGATACCAAGAAGATAAACTATATTCCGATTTATTTATGTGTAGTGCCGAATCTTTTGTTAATATTATTTTCCGATTATGAGTGGTACCGTCCAATAGTTCTAATTCCTTTTCTCCCCATATTATTAGTATCATGTAGGAACTGGTTTCGTATTAATATTATCTTGGAACTTGTGTTTAGTTCAGTAGGGACGTGGTTGTTATTGTTTAGAAACAGTTGGATGTATTCGCCTGTTTTTATGCAGGGATCAATCGTCAGTGCCTTTTTGCGAAGGATACGAGGTGAGACAATATTAACTCATCAACCGATAATACCGGCTCAAGGTGCAATAGGGTTTACGTATTTCTTGGCGATATCATTGCCGGCGTTGGCCGCAATATTTTTGGCGGCCGGTGTTTTGTTGATAGTGGTGAATTCTCCTCTCTTTCGTAGCAAGGTAAAGATAGAGGAAGTGAAATGTGAAAGATGGATTTTATGGTTTAGATTATTTCAAGGTCTGCCATTCATTCTATTACCCCTCATACGCTATCTCCTAAGGATATAGGACTCATAGCAAGAAGAGCACAGTTTAACGAAAACGAAAATGGGATGTAGGCTTAGGCTACATATTGCTTACCATGGTATGAACTTAAGTGAATAGTCAATTAATTCGGCCGTCAAAAGGGTTGGACCATTGCAATGAAGGGAATTTCTATGAGAGAAAAGCTACAAAGCTTTTTTATAATTGATAAAAACAAAGTGATGAGTAGTTCAGTTGTTTGGAATACTTTAGCGGGCTTATTAAGTGCCGGTCAATCGGCACTTATCCTCATATTTATTTCACGTAATCTAACAATCTTAGATGCAGGAATGTTTGTAATCGCTTTTGCGATTGCCGTTTTAGCAAGCACGATTGCTAGGTATGGAATGCGAAACTATCAAGTCACAGATACAACAGCTCATATACATTTTAGAGAATACTTAGTAATGCGCCTTATTATCATCAGTGGTACAATAGTGGTGATAGTAGTTTTCTTGACAATCTTGGTTACGTTTGGGCACTATTCACCCTACATGGCGTTTGTTATCGGTGGTTTAACTTTATACCGAATGATAGATGCTTTTGAGGATGTGCATTTGGGAGTTTATCAGCAACAGGGACGATTAGATGTTGGTTCCAAGATTATGACAATACGGTTACTCTTATCGACTTTAAGCATTTGCTTATCTTTGCACTTAGGACTAGGCCTGTTGCAATCGGTTGGAATCGGGATTATAGTTAGTATAGTTACGGCGGTTGTACTTTTATTGCTAACATATCCTCTATTTCGTATTGCTACGACTAAAGTAAATCGAGAAAAGATAAAGCAACTGCTAATTGATGGCTTTCCACTTTGTATTGGTTTATCGTTAGCGGTATATGTTGGCAATGTTCCGAAATATATGATTGATGCTTTTGGAAACGTAGAGTTGCAAGCACATTTTGGTTTTTTGATGATGCCTGTTTTCGTAGTTCTGATTCTCAGCAACTTTATTTTTCAGCCAATTATAAAACAACTTGGCGATGGATGGAATCAGGGAGAATATTCAGTATTTGCCACAAAAGTGTGGCGTCAATGCTATGTAATTTGTGGCTTGACGATTGTCGTTACATTACTGGGAATATTTTTGGGTTTGCCAATACTTTCTTTGCTATATCAGGTTGATTTGCATATGCATAAACTAGAGTTTGGGATGTTACTAGTAGGTGGCGGAATATATGCATTGGCGACATTTATGGCAATACCAATAACAATCATTCGAAAGCAAAGTATTATTGCTCGAGGACATGTTGTAGTGACGATACTATCATTAATACTAGGTGGATATTTGGTGAAGTCTTTTAACTTACTAGGGGCAGCACTTCTCTATTTGGTACTTAATTCTATCTTAGTGTCTGTTTTTACATTTACGCTGTTTAGAGGAATTTCAAAAAAGAAAGTGTTAGAATGAAAAGCGATCAGATTCGCAGATTTAGCGAGGGATATATAGATGAAAAAAATCATGATGTTAGGCGGAAATCATTTTCAGGTGTCGGCAACAAAAAGAGCGAAGGAATTAGGCTACTATGTGATTAGTGTAGATTACCTACCCAACAATCCGGCCCATGTTTATGCCGATGAATATCATAATGTTAGTACAATAGATAAAGTGGCGATATTATCTTTAGCTAAGAAATTGAAAGTTGATGGCATTTTGTCTTATGCATCGGATGTTTCCGCCAGTACAGCGGCTTATGTTTCAGAGAAATTAGGGCTTCCGACCAACCCATACGATGCAGTCTATACGCTAACCCACAAAGATGCATTTAGAGATTTTATGAGAAAAGAAAGGTTTTTAACACCACAAGGGGCTACCTTTACTAATTATGATGAATTGTTGTCATTTTTTAAAGACATCAGAAAAACAATTATTGTAAAGCCGATAGATTCTTCCGGAAGCAAGGGGTGTATCAAGGTAGTAGCGGAAGGGGATTTGCTGGTAGCATACGAAGAAGCAATGAGATACTCCATTGCTAAAGTAGTTATTGGTGAGGAGTTTATTGAAAAAGAGGGATATCAAATTGATGGCGATGGTTTTGTGATAGATGGAAAAATTGAATTGTTTTTTGTGATGGACCAGCATAATGATGTAGAGTGTAATCCCCATGCCCCCATAGGGTTGAGCTATCCATCGATACAAAGTGAAGATATCCAAGAGGCGGCAAAGGAATTTATTCAAATGGTTTTCACTAAATTGGGTATTCAATTTGGGGCGTTCAATTTTGAATACATTGTTGGAACTGATAAAAAGATTTATTTATTGGAGATTGGGCCAAGAAATGGCGGGAATTATATACCTGATACGATTCTTCATGCCACCGGTATTAGTATGATAGATTGGTCAATTAAGGCGGCAGTTGGTGACTTGAGTCACGTAGAATACAGCAACCAATTATTGCGGCCTTGCACATCTTATCTTGTACATGCATTAGAAAATGGGATTTTTAATCGAATTGAATGTCAAGAAGAGATCGAAAAGAGAATTGTTAAGCAGACTCTTTTCGTGAAGGAAGGGGATTATGTAGAGCGTTTTAGAAATGGGGCTTCCACCATCGGAGCGATGGTTTTGGCATTTGAGGATGTATACCGGATGAAAGAAAAGATGGATAACATGAATGACTATATAAGAGTGCTGGTAGATAGCAATTAAAAGATATGAGCGAATGGAGGATTTACAGATGAGAATTTTAGTAACCGGATTGTGTTCTATGCATTGGGGGAGAATGGAGTATGGCAATATTGGAAATTACTATATCATCGTTCCGTTGTTTAGAAAACTCCATGAGTTCTATCCCGGCGTAGAGATTGTAACTACGTTGCAGTTGACGGAGAACTTCGCTAAGCGTGAGCAGATTTCGATATTACCATTGGAGAATTATTATAGTTGGCAAGCGGGAGAAGTAGATACGCAGATAGCTTTAAAGGAGTATGGAATTGCCGAGATCTTCAGTCAAACAGGCAAGCTGATGAGTAGTACGGATTATATTGATGAAGTCATGAAATGTGATTTGGTTATTAACTTTAGTGGCGATATGTGGGGAGATAATTCGGTAGGGATGGGGGCGAATAGATTCTTAGTCGATTTGTTAAAAACGAGAACAGCGCAACTTTTAGGAACGAAAACAGCGTTTTTTGCTAGTTCTCCGGGTCCGGTTACAGATGAAAGGGATATAGAGTTTGCGAGAATTGTGTATCGAGAGTTTAACATAGTAGTTAATCGTGAAGGATATTCGATTAAAATCCTAGAAGAAAATGGTTTCGATGTATCTAAGACGAAAAGCTATGCCTGTCCGGCATATTTATTTGGAGAGGAATATTATCCGGAGGTTGTGGACAAAGAAAAAATATGGGAAACAGAAGGAATGAAAAAGAAGAAATGCAAAAGCATCGGCCTGATACTTGCCACTTATTCGTTGCCAAAAGGTAGTTTTGATGACTGGGAAAGAAAAGATAGTGATTTCATCGATTATGTAGAACTAATTGAATATATCGTGAAAGAAAAAAAAGAGAAAGTAATCTTAATTTCCCATTCAAATGGTTTTGAGCTACCTCCTAATTTTAAAAGGATCCACTGGCGTGACTACAAAATGATATGTCGATTATATGAAATATTAGAAGAACGCGGAAACATTGATATGCAGTACGTAAGTCGGGTAGATACCCTTTATGAGCCGTGGGAGATGCACGCTCTAATTGGCGGGTTAGATATGTTGATTTCAGGTAGAGTTCACGGTGCCGTGGCGGGATTGGGGCAATGTGTTCCGACGTTGGCATTTGATTACAAGAATGGTCCATTGGCTCACAAAATGTTTGGCTTTTACCAAGTCGTAGGAATGGAAGAGTATGTGATTCCGCGAGATGATTTTGATTTCATCAAGTACTTTGATGCGATGTACGAAAATATGAGCGCCATTCGTGAAGAGCTACAGAGAAGTATGATGGCGGTGCGTAAGAAAGTTGAAGATGGGTTTAAAGAGATAGTATCCATCGTTTGAAAGGAGAAAGTATGATTTCTATTGCCATACCTTGTTATCGCTCAAGCAAAACAATAAGAAAAGTAGTAGAAGATGTAAGAGCATGCATGCAAAAGCATGGACTGGAGTACCAGTTTGTGCTTGTAAATGATGGTTCTGTAGACGATACATTTGAAGAGATAAAAGCATTGTGCAAAGAGGATTCTAACATTGTTGGGGTGAACTTTTCGAAAAACTACGGGCAACATGCCGCCAGGCTTGCCGCGATTCCATACATTAGAGGAGATTATGTTGTTTACATGGATGATGACGGTCAGCATCCGGCGGATGGGGTAATTGCTCTATATGAAAAAATAAAAGAAGGTTATGATGTCGTCTATGCAAATTTTCCACAAAAGAAGCATAATGGATTAAAAAAAATTGCCAGTAAAATTAATACAGCAACATTATCCATGTTGGCAGATAAACCAAAGAATATTAGGAATTCTAGTTTTTCTATTATGAGATCTTATGTATTGCACGAAATGAGGCATTATCGAAGTCCATATCCTAGTTGGACGGGGTTTGTTGTGCAGATTACTAGAAATATAACCGATATTGAACTAGATCATCAAGATCGAATTGCGGGAGAAAGTGGGTATTCTTTCAAAAAGATGGCGAAATTATATGCGAATAGCGTGACAGGATTCTCTATTATTCCTTTGCGCATCGCTAGCATATTAGGGTTTGTTACTGCCGGCGCGGGATTCATCTCAGGACTAGTATTTATTATTCGGAGATTGTTAAACCCTCACATGCCGGTTGGATATGCATCTCTAATGTCCGCATTATTTCTTTTGACAGGAGTGCTGATGTTGATTTTGGGTCTGGTAGGAGAATATGTAGGCAGGATATATATGACGATAAGTGGAATGCCTCAGTACACCGTCAAAGAAGTGGTAAATGACAAGGGAAACGAACAGAGAGAGTGATCGAGTAGTTTTCCGCCATTTGTAAAATGAATGAAAGGACCAAGGAAATGCGTAGTGTGATTATTTTGGGTACAAATGATTTTTCGGTTTTAATGAAAAAGTATATGGATAAGTTTACAAATGTTAAGGTCATGGGATTTGCGTGCCATGAAAAATTTATTTATGAGAAGGAGATAGAGGGATATCCGGTTATTTCTATTGAAAATCTTGCGGCTTCTTTTCCGCCGGAAGATGTTGAAATATTGCCATCCATAGGTTATACTAAACTCGGGCAGTTGCGGAAAATGCTAGTAAATGAATTGCGTGATAAAGGATATTCGTTTCGTAGCTTTATCCACCCGTCAGTATCTTTTTACGGAGAAGAGATCGGTGAGGGCAATATTGTTTTGGAAAACGTAACATTTTGCCTAAATTCTCAAATCGGCAATTTTAATATTGTTTTCAATAACAGTTCATTTGCACACGACACTTCCATCGGGGATTTTAATCACTTCAGTCCTTGTGTGGCTACTTCGGGGCATACCACAATTGGAAATCATTGCTTTTTGGGAACAAATGCCACGACAAGAAATCATATCGAAATTTCCGATTATTCATTTGTGGGGGCAGGAGCCTATGTAAGTCGATCAGCCGACAGTGGTTCCTTTATTGTTCCTTTGGAAAGTCAAAATACGCCGGAGAGAAATAGAGTATTGCCTGAAGGACTAGAAGGGGTGATTTAGTAGAATGCGTTCAAATGTATTAATTGTAATACCGGCATATAATGAAGCACAAAATATTGTAAAAGTTATTAAGGATATTACAAATCATACCGAGTATGATTATTTGATTGTAGATGATTCTTCAAAGGACACCACAAGAGAAATCTGCTATGCAAATCAGTACAATGTAATTTCTTTGCCGATTAACTACGGTCTTACCAGTGCTATGCAATTAGGTATGAAATATGCAAACCGTAAAGGATATGAGATTGTTATCCAATTTGATGGAGACGGACAACATCAAGCAAAGTATTTGATTCCTTTGGTAAAAGAGATTGCCGGTGAGAAATATGATGTTGTGATAGGGTCTAGATATGCCACAGTTAAGCGCCCAAAAACTCTACGTATGTTAGGGAGTAAACTTCTTTCCATGGGAATTAAGATAACTACAAAAACAACGATAAATGATCCGACATCGGGAATGCGGGCCTATAATAGAGAAATCATTGAAGAGTTTTGTAATGATTCAAGTATGACGCCGGAACCGGATACGCTAGTATATTTGTTGAAAAAAGGAAAAAGAGTAACAGAAATACAGGTAGAAATGAATGAACGGAAATATGGTGAAAGTTACTTAACACCTTTTAAGTCGCTGGAGTATATGATCCATATGTGTTTGATGATTGTTTTCATTAGGGCGTTCACAAGGGGGAAATGATGATGAATATGCTTCTTAGAATTATTCTTATTACGGGATCATTAAGCTCTTGTTTATTATGTGTGGTGAAAATCAAGCAGGCGAAGTTAAAAGCGATTCATTCTATAACATGGTTAATTGGTAGCCTGATGCTGATTTTAATGAGTTTTTTTTCCGGTGCTGTAGAATGGTTATCTAGTAAGTTAGGATTTGTTGCGCCCGTGAATTTTGTGTTTCTGGTAATTATCGGTTTTTTACTGGTGCAGGTATTTCTTGATCACTTGCGGATCAATGCTCTAAATGAGAAGATTAAAGAATTGAATCACTATATTGCCTTAAAAGAGCATGAATCAGAAAAGGATACATAATGAGGACTTTTTATATTGGAAAAAGTAAGCCGAGTGATTCCTCTTGTTTTATGTGGAACATGATAGGAAGTACCATATTTGCATTGTCCTCATTGATTCTGTCAGTGTTTGTCATCCGAATAACCGGATCAATTGTAGGCGGAATGTTTAGTATCGCGTTAACGATTAGTCAAATGCTCATGTTTATTGCTTTTTTTGAGATGCGTAATTATCAAGTTACGGATGCAAAATGTGAATATACTTTTTCTGATTACCATACTGCGAAAGTCGTTATGTGCATAGTTATGGGGCTCGTTAGCATACTTTATGTATTATTTATGGGTTATAATCTAGAGAAAGCAATTATTGTACTTTTAGCTTGTCTATATCGGATGTTTGATGGTTATGCCGATGTGTATGAATCCCAATTTCAAATCGAAGGGCGTTTGGATTTGGCGGGAAAATCAATGACCTTTCGAACATTGTTTTCGATAGCAGTATTAATGGTGTGCTTGTTGGTCAGTAACCGGTTACTATATGCTCTTATTGCCGGAAATGTTGCCGCATTTGTAGGTGTTTTTTTATGTAATGTGTTAGTAATAAACCAGTTAAGAGTTGCTAGCTTTAAAAGGGTATGGAGATCTAGCAAAAAAATCATACAAAAATGCTTTCCGTTGTTTGTTGGGGTATTCTGCTGGGGCTTTATTCTGAGTGCCTCTAGAATTGCTATTGATTGGTATATGGAGTACAGATATCAGTCTTACTTTATTCTCGTTTTTTTACCGGTATCGGCGATTAACCTTTTTGGTGGTTTTGTTTTCCGACCATTATTACCCAAGCTGACGATTTATTATAAAGAAAAACAGGATCGATTGTTTTGGCGGATTATTGGAAAGGGTATACTGTTGCTTACGTTATTCACACTGTTTAGTATGGTAGTAGCCTTTTTCTGGGGGATTCCTATTTTGTCTATTATATCCGGATTGGATTTATCCGGTTATCGAGGGATTCTAGTGTTTCTAGTGATGAGTGGTGGCCTCAATGCAATCGGTTATACGCTTTATTTGATATTAACTATTATGCGAGGAGTAAAACGCATATTGATTGGGTACATAACCACCGCAATTCTTTCATTGATTACGG
>JGI20163J15578_10000100_pt1 | contig 33481 bp, 33 predicted proteins | sample TergutCu122P1_FD_15578 | JGI IMG/M metagenome (IMG submission 15578)
TAAAAAAGGACTGAACTTGGGAATCCCGCCATTTTCATAAAGCATATTTAAGGCTTCAAGAATTGAACCTATTCCGCCGATAGCTGTTCCTAAAATTACGCCTACACGTTGCTTGTTAAGTTTTTCTATTTCCAAACCACTGTCTTTAATCGCTTCAAGTGCAGTGATAAAAGCATACTGCCCGCATCTGTCCATAGAGCGCGCAACTTTTCTATCTATCAAATTGCCCGGATCGAAGTTTTTTACCTCACAAGCAAATTTTGTTTTGTAATTTTCCGTATCGAAATAAGTAATTGGATTTGCTCCACTTACTCCTTTTAATAAGTTGTTCCAATACTCAGGAACCGTATTACCAATAGGAGTAAGTGCGCCTAATCCGGTAATAACAACTTTTTTAACTTTCATTAAAAAAGAGTGTTAAAATTAAATTTTTGATTTGATGTACTCAATAGCGTCTCCTACGGTTGAGATTTTTTCAGCTTGATCATCAGGAATAGAGATTCCGAACTCTTTTTCAAATTCCATGATTAACTCAACGGTGTCAAGAGAGTCTGCACCTAAATCGTTGGTAAAGCTTTTCTCTGGAGTTACATCAGCAGGGTTAACACTAAGTTTTTCTGCGATAATTCCCTGAACTCGTTCAATAATTTCTGCCATAAAATTTCTTTTTTGAATTAGGCGGCAAAAATATACAATTTCTATATGAAACCCGTGAAAATAAAAAAAATCAGCGCTAAATTTTGTTATAGCGCTGATTTACAGTCAAATATTTTTTAACGTTCGTTAACATTTTAGAATTTGTAACGAATGCCTAAACCGATCGCACTTGAGTAGAAGCCGGGTGTAAAGAACCATGCACCATGTTTGTCAAAAGCAGGACCGATAAGCGGACGCCAATCTAAAGAAAGTTGCAAGGGAAACTTGAAGTTATATTCCACTCCAATCATACCGGCAGCACCGGCAAACCCATAGCCTCCCCAGCCTCTCCATCCCCAAACGTAACCAAGTCCGCCGCCAACTCCAGCGTACCAGTTCCAAGAACCGGGACCAGTCCAAGAATTAATAGGAAATATCCAATTGTAGGTTACCGTACCTTGAATTCCCCAGCCATAAGATAGAAAATCCAAATCTGCTTGAAGCATGTTTTTCTCACCAAATCCGTGTTGATAAGAAGCTCCGATACCATAAGCTAAACGTCCTCCGATAGCTCTCGGTTGTGCCATTGCCACTGTGCAAGCTGCTATTAAGATAATAGCAAATAATACTAATCTTTTCATAATTAAAAATTTTGGTTAAACAATAAATTAGAATTAGACGGCAAAAATATCATATTTTATTAACCCTGCATGGAAAATGTTGTATTTTTCATATTTTTTTTTCAATAAAAATTCTACTTTTGCCGCTGTAGTTCCAAACTCTACATTATAATAATTTTAAATGACGTACGACCAAATTATTGCACAACTCCAAAAAAAACAGTTTGCTCCTATCTATTTTTTAATGGGCGACGAACCGTTTTATATTGATGAAATATCGAATTTTATTGAAGAAAACGCAATGCAAGAAGAGCAGCGCGACTTTAATCAGGTTTTGGTGTACGGCAAAGAAACCGATGCCGATGAGGTAATCGCTTTGGCGAAAGAATTTCCGTTTGGTACGGAAAAACGTGTAGTAATTGTAAAGGAAGCCAAAGAGTTGAAAAATGTTGAACGATTGGTTAAATATGCGGAAAATCCTGCGCAAACCACTATTGTAGTAGTTTGTTATAAGTATGCCACGCTAAGAGCCACGCAATTGAAAGCTGCTGAGAAAAACAGTGTGATTTTTCGTTCCGAAAAAATGAAGGACTATAATTTGTCTAAGTGGATTTTAAGTCATGTGGACAAATACCAATTTAAAATGCAACCTGCCGTAGCTGAGCTGTTAGCAGAGAATATCGGCGTAGATTTGTCGCGTATTGATAACGAGTTAAAAAAACTCACCATTTTTCTTCCGCCAAACAGTGAAATTACTGCCGATATTATTGAAAAGCATATTGGAATAAGTAAAGAGTATAATGTGTTTGAGCTTAAAGATGCGTTGGCGGCACGAAAAATTGACAAAGCGTATAAGATTGTTCATTATCTCTGCCAAAATATTAAACAGACGCCTAATGTTCAAACTGTTAATGCATTATCTTCATTTTACTTACAATTGTTAGCTTATAATTTGTCGGATAAATCCATAGAAGCCAAAGCCAAAGTTTTTGGAAGCAATGCTTTTATCCAGAAAATTAATGTGGGACATGCACAGAACCATTCTGTGTTGGAACTTCAAAAAATTATCGGCATTTTGCGTGAGTATGATGCCAAAACGAAGGGAGTGGAGAGCAATTTGCCCGATGAAGAGCTTTTGAAGGAATTGGTTTATAAGATTACGCATTAAAGTTAAAATAATTTTCTATGAGATTCCTCATTCCGAACGTAGTGAGGAATCTCATGCAAAGAGAGATATTTTTTGTATTTTCGCAAACATTTTTGCGAACCTCATGTGAATATTCGCATAGTTGCATGTTCAAAAACTAATCATTAGGATACTAGCACATTAAATATATGAAAAAACAAAATCCACGACAGAATTTTGAAGAAACAAAAGGCGCCATCGGCTATGTTTCTCGTAAAGAAGCTACTCAAAAAGATTATGATAGAATCGGTTTTATGTCAGGGTTGGAAGTACACCAACAATTATTGACGAAAAGGAAGCTGTTTTGTCGTTGCCCCGCCGGTATTTATCAAAAACCGAACGAGTTTGATGCGGAATTGATACGCCACATGCGCCCAACGCTTTCTGAATTAGGTGAATATGACGGCACCGCGTTGATGGAATTTCGTACGCAAAAGGAAATTATATACCGTATTTCACATCCTACGGCTTGCACGTATGATGTGGACGACACACCACCGTTTCCTATTGACAGGGAAGCGTTAGATATTGCGCTGGAAATCGCTTTGGCTTCAGGAATGAATATTGTAGGCGAAGTGCACATTACACGCAAGCAATATTTGGATGGTTCTATTCCTACCGGATTTCAACGTACTGCTATTGTGGGTATTGGTGGAGAAATTCCGTTGAAAAATAAAACTGTGCGATTAATTCAAATGAGCGTGGAGGAGGATTCCTGCCGCGAGGTTTCCGATATTGGGCACCAACGCGTTTACCGCACCGACCGCTTAGGCATGCCCCTCATTGAAACGGTTACTTATCCCGACATGAAAAATCCGGATGAGGTGAGAGAAGCGTGCGACTATATTCGCTTTTTGAACCGTAGCACCGGAAAAGTGCGCACGGGCATCGGTGCGGGGCGTGAGGATGTAAACGTGAGCTGTGCCGGCGGAACCCGCGTGGAAATTAAAGGCGTTGCTCGTACCAAATGGATTCCCGAACTTACGCACGTGGAAGCATTCCGCCAATGGGCGTTGCTTGCCATTCGTGAAGAGTTGAAAAAACGCATTGCAAAAGAAAATTGGAAAATGCAAGCGATAGAATTGAATCCCAAAGATTTTCATTTTTACTATGTTCCTATACAAGAAGCCGTTGAGAGAAAAGAAAAACTGTACGCGGTAAATTTACCTAAATTTGGCGGCTTGCTCTCTCATTTTACACAACCCGGCAAACCGTTTTACGATGAGTTTACTAACCGTTTGAAAGTAATTGCCTGCATCGAAAAACCAAATATGGCAACGAGTGAAGATATTGATGATGTGATTAGTAACAATGTTTTCGAAAAACTTCAAGAGCTTTTTAAAGCCGGAGAAGAGGATGCACAAATTATTTTCTGGTCGCCGAAAGCCGATGTAAAAACAGCATTGGAAACCATTGAAGAACGCGCACTTATGGCTTTTGACGGAGTACCGAACGAAACCCGCAAATCGTTTGTGGATGGCACTACCATTTTTGAGCGCGTGCTCCCGGGTGCAGACCGCATGTATCCCGATACCGATTCGGCGCCCATTCCAATCCCGTCTTCACACATCGAAGAACTTCGCAAAAATATTCCCGATGAAGAAGTGGTGGTACGTTATGCGCAACTGCTAAAATGGGGAGTGCCGGAAGATTGTTACAATTACATTTTTACGCATAATTATTTTCCGCTTATTAAGAAAATAACGGAAGAATTAAAACTAAATCCCAAGTTTATTGGCGTCTTCTTTGGACAAAAACTCAAACATTTGCACGGACAACATCAAAAAATCACGTTCAATTTACAACGTATTTATGATTTATTCGCTTTCTTACAACAAGAAAAAATAGATTTTTCTATTGCTTCTAAAATGCTGAATCAAATGTTTTTACATCCAAAAATGGATTTCGATTCAATACTTATGGGTCTAAAATTCAGAAAAATGGGATTTCAAGAAATAGAAGAGCGCATTCCTCTATTAAATGAAAAATTTGCACCCCGCAGAAAAAATACAGATGCCCAAGATAAAGTGAATGCCGTAATGGGGCAATTGCGTTACATCAGCGAAGGAAATGTTAACTTAACAGAATTGGCTAAAAAAATATAGCCCTATGGCTTTACAAGAAACATTTGAAGAGCAAGGAAATTGGTTATTTAAAAGGAGAAGTTATTTTCCTATTATCATACTCACAGTTGGGATTTTATGGTATATTTTTTTATTACACAATCACGAGGTTTCAGTTCACAAGTGGTGGGTAAATCTTCTCTTTTTATGCGTTGGTTTTCTGGGTCTGGGTATTAGAATTTTCACCATAGGATTTACACCCGCGGGCACAAGCGGCAGAAATACCGACAAGGGGCAAGTAGCTGAACAATTGAACACTTCGGGAATATATGCAATGGTGAGGCATCCGCTATATTTAGGAAACTTTTTTATGTGGCTTGCGCCGGTACTCATCATATCGGATATGTGGTTTATCCTATTTTTCTGCGCATTTTATTGGATTTATTATGAAAGGATTATGTTTGCCGAAGAGCAGTTTCTAAGGAAAAAATTTGGGCAAACATACTTGGATTGGGCAAACAAAACGCCTGCTTTTTTTCCGAAATTTTCGCAATATAAAAAGGCAAATTTGAACTTTTCTTTAAAAAATGTTTTGAAACGCGAGTACAGTGGGTTTTTCGGGATGATCTTTATAATGACCATGCTAAGAATGATCGGATTTGCAGTAACGACCGAACAATTCTATCTTGATAAACCCTGGATTATTATATTTTCAGTGGCATTTGTTATCTTTGCTTTATTAAAGATGTTGAAAAAATTTACGAAGGTTTTGAATGTGGAAGGTAGGTAAATTTATCTCCATTCCCAACTCTCCACCATAGTCAAAGCATCCCGTTTCAAATAGTTGATAATGGGTGCTAGTGAATCGTTGTTTGGCGTAAAATCAAAATACAGCGTGCCTTTTACAAAATAACGTGCACTATCGGTGAGCCAAAATTTGAATGGAGTGGCTACTTTTTCGCCTTCCAACTCGTATAATCTGCCGAAAACACGCGCTTTTGGATCGTTTACCGTAGAAAATAAAATGTCGTCAGTCATCATGCGCTCTACGTGAAACATCACTTGTTGCTCGTCATCCCACATCAACCTGTGCATGTGCTGGTTGTTTTTAACCGGATAATAGGTCATTTTAAACATTGCCGACAGCGAAGGATAGTAAATATCAACCCAATAGATATTGTCTTCTTTTTTCTGAAAACTTAATGTGGCATGTTTAGAATAATCGAAAGAAAAAGGTAAAACGCTGTCCCAGCGTTGATAAGCAACTTCAGGCGTTGTTAAACGGAAATATCCTTTTGGCTTTGGAATGGGCACTTCTTGTTTTTGTATGCAGGAGGAGGGTAGGAGGCAGAAAAGTGTTAGGAGGGTAAGGGGTATGCGGTATGCGGTATGCGGTTTGCGGTTTGCGGTTTGTGGTATCATAGATGGGATTATATTACCTCGGCGGGATGCGTAGTCTTTGTCCGACGCTAAGCGAGTGGGTATTTCGTAAGTTGTTGTAATCGGCTAATTTGCGCACTGTTGTTCTGTGTCGTGCGGCAATGGCGCCTAAGGTGTCTCCTTTTCTCACAATATAAACATCGGCGGTTTGAACAAGTAATTCTTCGTGAATTTTCATTGCAGCAAAATGTCCTTCATGGTTATGCCGGTAAACAGAGTCTTCTAATGCGATAAAACGCAAAATATCAGCGTTTTTCAATCGTAATGGATAGGAATCTTTAACCGCCGGGATAACCATTTTTTTATACTGTGGATTTAATATTTTAAGTTCTTCTATATCAATCTCTAACACATCTGCCACTTGTTGAAGATGCAGCTCTTTTGTTATCATAATGGTATCCACTGCAAAAGGGATAGTGAGATTTGCAAATGGTATGCCGTGTTCATGATGGTAATTTACCAAATAGAGCGCTGCAATATAGTAAGGAAAATAGTTTTGCGTTTCTCTTGGCAGAAAGGGTTTTACGCCCCAAAAGTCGGTTTTTCCACCTGAGCGGGCAATCGCCTTTCTAACACCGCCGGCGCCGCAATTGTAGGCGGAAATAGCGAGTCCCCAGTCGTTAAAGATATTGTACAAATCTCGCAAGTGTCGCGCGGCAGCATCCGTAGCCTTAAACGGATCGCGGCGGTCATCCACAAAAGTGTTCACTTCTAATTGATACGTTTTTCCGGTACGGTACATAAATTGCCAAATTCCGGTGGCGCCTGCGCGCGAAACCGCCGTAGGATTGAGTGCAGATTCTACAATCGTTAAATAAATAAGCTCTTCGGGAACGCCGTGTTTGTCGAAAATTTCACGCATCCAAGGGTAATAATACTGCGAAAGCCCCAAAATAATGGACGATGAACGCTTTCTTTTGCAAACGTATAGTTCAATTTTGTTTCTTATGTCATAATTGTAAGTTAGTGGGATGACAGTAGTTAAATTTTCCAATCGGCTGCGTACTACTGAATCAATCAAGCAATCTCCGCTGTTGTTGTCGTTAAGCATTCCTGCATTCATGCTTCCCATTTGCTTTTTAATGTACCACAAATCAAGCAGCGCATCCATCTCTTTCAGCATCTTTTCCTGAAAGGCTTCGTCTATTTGAAGTTCTAATGAATTTATTGAGTTTTGTTGGTCTTCCTGTGCAAAAATAGTTGTTGTAAACAATAAGCAAATGGACAAGTATATTGTTTTTTTCATTTAAATAAGGTAATAAGGTTTTTAAATATTAATATTCAATCTGCTGCTACTAAGGTTGTTTTGTTTATAAATAAGGTAAAAATAAGGTTTAATGATTCATAACCATAATCTTGTAAATCATACAAATCTTGTTAAAATCATGGTTCATACAATCACGGTTCCGACAACTTATAATCATTCCACTGAATTTCACGCCCATCAGCATAAACGGTAGTTAAAATCAGTTCCCCATCTTCATCATATAAATACCAAATTCCAACGGATTCGCCGCCGGAATATTTTCCGGTGGTTCTAATTTTTCCGGTATCATGATACAAGGTATATTTTCCGTGAAAGAGATTTTGATCGTATTCAATTTCGGAAATCGGTCTTCCATCGCGCCTTTTGGTTGTCCAAAGCCCGGTGCGCATACCATCGTAATAAACGCCTCTTTCAATGGCATTGCCTTGTACATAAAACCATTCGCCCTCTTCGGTTCCCTCTAAATAAGCGCCTTTTACGGTAATATTTCCATTTTCGTCGTATTCTATAAAATCTCCGTCTAATGTTCCCCGGCTCCAATTCTCCTCCTGAAGCAGTTCATCATTCGGGTAGTACCAATACCACGTTCCCTCTTTTTTTCCGTTTTTATAACGACCTTCCACTTCAACTTTCTGATTTTCAAAATAGAATTTCCACATGTCATCCTGGTTTGAGTTGATGTAATGTCCTTCCGATTTTAATTCGCCGGTGGGGTAAAATTCGCGCCAAAGCCCTTGCCGCTTGCCATCTTCATCAGTGATGCCTTCAAATCTTAGAACACCGTTTGCAAACACATAACCTTTAATTACATTTCCGTCTTCGTCAAACTCGCGGCGAATCCCTTCAGGAACCCCTTTGTAATAAGTAGCTGTAATTGAAGGTTTCCCGTTAGCATGATAAGCTGTTCTAATCTCCATCTGCCGTGTTTCCGGCGCGTCTACAATCAAATTATCGTTATCATATTTCTCTACATATTTAAAGTTGCCTGCTTCATCATAATATTTAAAGAAACCTTTTTTCTTGTCATTTTGATAGGTACCTTCCATTTTCAGGTTTCCGTTTTCCCAAAAATATTTCCAACTTCCTTGTTTTAAGCCGAATTTATCGGTGCGGTTAATAAACTCGCGTCTTCCCAAAATGCCGGCATAGTATCTTGCAATTACAATTACTAAGCCATCTTTATTAAACTCTTTTTCCAAACCGTGCGGCTTGCCATCCACTAAAGGGGTAAAACGTTTCAACTCACCGGTTCTATAAAACGCTTGTATGGCGTTTATTAAACTATCTGCTTGCCATTCTTCCACAATAACCTCGTCATCCGAATATTGTTTTCTTAATCCATGTTTTTTGCCTTCAAGATAAGAAATCTCCAAGCTTTTTTCACCGGAAGTTGAATAAAATATCCACACGCTATCTAACAAGAAGTTCTTCCGATTTCCTTCCGAAACGAGCGTTCCTTTTTCGTTATACGACTTCCAATAACCGTCCGGTTTGCCGTTTACCAACATACCTTCGCTTGATTTTACGCCATTGGGGTAATAGAAGATGTTGTAGCCGTTGGGATTGAGGTTTTCTTGGGAAAAAGCAGAAGGGAAAAAGCAGAAGGCAGAAAGCAGAAGGCAGAAAACGTAACTTGTAACTTGTAACTTGTAACTTGTAACTTGTAACATCGATTTATAAATAGTTTTACAAAGATAGATCTATTTCTCTTCTTTCACCTGTTGGATGTACATGCGCAACGATCGAATGCCGTAATTATCAGCTTTATGTGAAAATTGATTCACCTCAAATGTATAGGTGCCTGTTTCGGGAAAATATCTTTTAGGATAAACAACCATTCGATAAATCTTTTCATTAGCAGAAGCTCCCTGTATATAAGGTTCTTGCGGATTATTAAAATTGAATACGAAAGATTTAACCGTTCTTCCTCCCCCGGGGGTAGTAATAACCAAAACGGTATTCATCATATCCACATTTGGCGTGCCGATAAGATCAAGTTCAAGAATAACTGTGTGTGGTTTATCCGAGCCGGTTAAGGGAACTTGAAAGATTACTGCTTTATCTTCAAATGCCCAATTAGCGTTCGGGAAGAATACTTTTTCATCGAAAACAATTTTTTTACCGCAACTTACCAATAGGAAAAGGGATAAAACAAGAAATAGAAAGGGAATGTTTTTTTTCATCATTTTTAGATAATATTTTAAGATATTGTATCTCTGCAACTTATTTTGTTAATACTACTTTATAAGCTTTTGTTTCGTTTCCGGTAAATAATCTAACGATATAAACTCCGGAAGGCACATTAAGTGTAATTGTTTCCGCAGTAGAAGTTAACGAATTTCGATAAATAGATCGTCCGCGAATATCCATAACCTCAACTTGCTTAATCTCAATTTGCGTATTATTTGCGATATGTATCTGATTTCCGAAACTATATACTTTTACATCTGATAACATTGAAGGATATTCTTTTACAGAAATTTGTGCTTCTTCCCGCAATATAGGATAACCACTGTTGGCATGAGCATCATCCTCTTTCCACGTAGCGCTGCCTAACGTGGCGGAAAAGCCATTTCTTAATTCTGCGCTTGTTTTGGGATAATATTGAAATTGGGTAGTAGGAGCGCTAAGATTTCCTACTCCATCTCCTGTATAGACATCTGAATTCCAATACGTATTAGTTATTTCATTTGAATTAACCAAACCACCTGTATTCATAAAGCCAACAATTCCGCCAACGAGGTTTTCTGTCGAAGACACGCTTCCTGCGTTATAGCTGTTACGAAGTTTGCATGACGTACCATTAGCAGATCCGACAAGTCCTCCAACACGATTACTTCCCGAAACTGCTCCGGTATTATAGCAATTATTAGCTTCACTCAAAAGTCCTATAACTCCACCTACACTACTGCTTCCGGTAACAGCGCCTCTATTGTAAGAACGGTAAATTGTTCCTGATCCGGCAACACCGCCTACGAATTCGCCTTGAGCCTCAACGTTTCCTGTGTTTCCTGCTACATCTGTTATTGCGGTATAACCTACCACGCCACCCACATAATTAACTCCTTTTACCGATCCGTCATTATGGCATCTGCTCATGCCTGCGGTAGAAATAAGTCCGCTTGACACATAGCCTGCTACGCCTCCAACATAATCGGAAGTGCCTGTTACAGAGCCTTTATTGTAACAATCAACAATCATTCCATCTGTAGCAATAAAACCACAAACTCCGCCAACGTTTTGGTGTCCTTTCACTGTTCCGAAATTAGAGCAACGTTCTATCGTTTCGGAAACACTGCCGGCAACGCCTCCGGTACGACTACCGTATATATAATCTACAGTAACTGAACCTAAAAAGCTACAATTTTTTACAATATACCCTTTCCCAACAATACCGCCAACATCAGTTCCTAACCCGATAACCGTTGCCGAACTGCTGCAATTATCAATAGTTACACCAAAATAGCACTCTCCGGCTATAGAGCCAACATAATTAGTCCCTTCAAAGTGGCTGGCTCCTCCAATGTACAGATTTCTAATTACAGCTCCGGTAGATAAAGAGCCAAAAAGAGCAATCCTTTGGTTCGAGTAGTAACCTTCCGTAATTTTAAGATTATTTATTCCATAATTTTGTCCATCATAATTCCCTTGAAATGCTACGTTCTTTGTCCCGATAGGCTTAAAGCCTTGATATGTCTGCATGTCAATGGTTTGCGTCTGTTGAAAATAGATTCCTTCAAAAGATTCCGAAGCCTCAGAGAGGGCTATAAGATCTTGAGGAGACGAAATTTTATAAGGGTTTTCGATAGTTCCGTTTCCTTCCCAGGCAAACAGATTAAACATTGCTAAACATAACAAAATTAGTAAACTTGTTTTTTTCATAGTAAAATTTATTTGTTGATTTCTGAGTGCAAAAATAATTTTTTTTAATTTGCATTCCCTTTTTTTAGCAAAAACAAAACTATTTCTATGTATTCCACAACTTTGAACATCTCCAAAATAATCATTGCCGGTCCTTGTGCCGCCGAATCAAGGGAGCAGCTTTTTGCTGCGGCGAAGGAGCTTTTTGATTTACGTATAAACTACCCCGTTGCCGCAAGCGGCGACAAAGAGGACCGTCATTCTGAGCGTAGCGAAGAATCTCAAGAAATTGCAAATCAAGTTCGTAATACTGAAGGGGATTTTTGGGACTTCCGTTTTTTTAGAGTTGGGGTGTGGAAAGCAAGAACAAATCCTAAAGATTTCCAAGGTGTTGGAAAAGATGCGTTGGTTTGGTTACAGGAAATAAAAAAACAATTCGGTTTTAAAATTTGCGTGGAAGTTGCCTCTGCCGAGCATGTGCAACTTTGCATAGAACACAATGTTGATGCGGTTTGGATTGGTGCCAGAAGTACAGTAAATCCGTTTTTAGTACAAGAAATTGCCGATGCGGTGCAAGATTCATCCCTCGCTGTTTTCATAAAAAATCCGATAAATCCGGATCTTAACTTATGGGTAGGCGCCATAAAACGTTTTCAAAATTCCGGTATAAAAAATATTATGGCAATTCATCGTGGGTTTTCGGTGGAGAATGAAAATGTGTATCGCAATGCGCCTTGCTGGGAAATTCCTATGGCATTGCGAATGAAGCAGCCCAACATTCCCATTTTGTGCGATATTTCTCATATTGCAGGAAATGTGCTTTTACAGCAAACAGTGGCACAAACCGCCATAAATCATGGTTTTGACGGATTAATGATAGAAGTACATCCCAATCCTGCTCAAGCTTTGTCGGACAGCAAACAGCAGCTTTTGCCTTCACAATTTATTCATCTGTTAGAAAATATTACGTTCCCAACCTCCAACAACATAGCTGATAACACACTACTCATCCAACGAAATTTAATAAAAAATATTGATATTCAAATAAGTAAATTGCTAAACAAACGCATGGCAGTGGTAGATGAAATTGCAGCGATTAAAGCCAAGCACGCGCTACCTTTGTTGCAGCCGGATCAATGGAAGAAAGTAGTGGAAATTTATGACGAGAATGCGTTAGAAGATGAGAATTATCGGCAGTTTTTGGAAGAGTTTTTGTTGTTGTTGCATAGGAGTTCGTTGAGGCGGCAGGGATGATGTTGCTTTTTAACGTATTTCAAGACGAGACAATTATCACTTTCCCTTAATTTCACCCCTCAATTTCTCTAATTTTTCTCGTTGGACTTCGGTAGTTTTTCGGCTTTCTTTGATTTTTTGGATTGTTTTTAGTTTCGTTGTTTTAGACAGCGAAGAACTACTCAAATAGCTCAAAACTTTATCTTCACTTTGGGGAAACATTTCGGATATAACCCAAGCAATCGCCATCAGTGTGTAGTGTTTTTCGCTATCCTTAATGCTTGCCAAAAAATCATCGTACAGTTCAACCTGCGCCTTGTACATTATAAAGGCAACGTAATTGTCTCGTCCTAAAATAGGTTTACACAAAACCAGCAAGGAAGTAAAGTTATGTCAGGATTAAAGACAGTCATTCAAAGGCGCAAGTATGCGCACTTTAGCGAAGCGGAGAAACGCACTATTATTGAGGATTATCTTCAAGGTAATCAAACAAAAAAAGAGGTTTGGAAAAAGTACACATGTCAAAGTGCTGACCATGGTTTAATTTTGTATTGGATGTACAAATACGGCTACATTCCTCACACTAATCAAAATAGTGTTACCTTTGTCGCCCAACAAAAGCCGCTGAACAATCCCAATCCCAAACAAGAATCTGTCTCAGATTTTGAGTATCTTCAGTTACAGCAACGTATATTAGATTTAGAGAAACAGCTACAGGAGAGCGAGATGAAAAGTATTGCCTGGCAGACGATGGTAGAGATTGCCGAGCGAGAACTTAACATCAGTATTAAAAAAAAGTACAATACCAAACCATCAAAGAAATGAAAGATAATTATCAGCATCTAAGTTTAGGCGCTTTATGTAGATGGTTTGGTATAAGCAGGCAAGCCTATTATCAGCATGAGTGGAATTTATCAGAAGAAATTTTTCAACATAGTTTTCTGTTAGAAGAGATTAAGCGTATCCGGAAGCGGCATCAAAGAATAGGTGTAAGAAAGCTACAGGAACTGCTTCGTCCTTTTATGCAAGAACATCACATTAAAATGGGCAGAGATGCCTTGTTTAATCTTCTTTCGGCTCATAGAATGTTGGTACGCACACGCAAACGTCATGTGAAAACCACACAATCAAATCATTGGCTAAAGGAGTATCCCAATTTAATTACCGATTTTATACCATCAAGACCTAATGAGCTTTGTGTCAGCGACATTACCTATTGGAAAATCCGGGAACAACAGGCTTATCTTAGTCTTGTTACCGATGCGTATTCTCGCAAGATTGTTGGGTATCATTTGTCGGAAAACCTTCATGCAGAGCAAACCACCAAAGCTTTGCAGATGGCGCTTTCTGATATAAAAAAACAACCGCAAACCTTAGAACAACTTATTCCTCATTCTGACCGAGGTGTTCAATATTGTTCTTCTTTATATGTAAATCGGTTAAAAAAGCATCGTATAAAAATCAGTATGACACAAAGCGGAGATCCGTTAGAAAATGCCATTGCCGAAAGAGTTAATGGAATCATTAAAGATGAATACTTGCTTAATTATCAATGTAATAATATCAATGACGCGCGAAAACAATTAGCCTTGACGGTCTGTCTTTACAATAAAGAAAGACCCCATAGCAGTATTGGTAATCTCACACCGGAAGTTGTACATAATCAATATCATAAAATCGAAAATGAAAAAATGAAAAGATTATGGAAAAACTATTATAGTAAAAAATCTATTTTTGTAAACCTAAAACAGGACTAAAAATGTTTTGTAAATTTATATCAGTATTTAAGTATTAACCTGTAAACTTTTTTTAGGACGGGTCAGGTTTGCTACTAAGGTTGTTTTATTGTTTGATAAGGTGAAAATAAGGTTTTAACTTGTGAAGACTGTTCGGGATTCCTCATTACGCTTCGCTTCATTCGGAATGACACGTTGCCGTGCGCATAACAAAAGCGGCGGCGGCAAATGTTTGAGCATTGCACGGTTGCGTTGCGCCGCCGCCGCTCCTTTCTTCCCACTCCGCGATATTGTCATTTCGAGCGAGCACAGCGAGCGAGAAACCCCGATCATAACCCACAATCCAAAAACCTCATTTCCACCTCATTCAAAACCAACAAAACAACCTCAGTAGCAATCGGAAAGGTTCTCGATTGAAAACAGAGTTGCGTATTTTGAATATTTAGTAAAGTTCTACAATTTCAATTTTAAAACATTCTCTCAGTTGTTCCTCGTTTATTCGTGTTGATGTACACGGTAATTTCCAATATTCTTTTGAAAAAATGTATTCTTCCAAATGTTGATTTTTTATTTCAACTGAGTTAGAAGGGGAATGTTTATTAAATTTTCTAACCAACTCTCCATGCACTCCATTCAAATCACTTGTTGTGGTAAGAGTCGAAAATTCATATATATTATACAATAATTTTATTCGCACTACAATTTTAGAGAATAGATCATTTTCACCGGATACAACAAAATTAAAAGCTATATAAGGGAAAACGTTGCCTGTTTTGCGATTCTTAGATTCCCCAATGTCCTCCAAATACATTTCCACCCTTAATCCGTATTTTTCTACTACTGCAATCTGTGCATTCGAAATAAATCCAAAGCAGCCAATTAAAACAACTATAATTAATAGGACTTTCTTCATTTTGTTGTCCCATACTATTTTATGTGCGTTTATTTTTCACAAATCCTTGCTTGTACAATTGCAAAAAGTAAGCGGCAACCCGATATTCATAGTTTTCTTCATGTTGGAAGTGTTCAGCTAAACTATCTGCAATCTCTTTGATGGTTCGTTTTCCGTCAATTGAATCCCAAACAGCCGTGCCGTTTTTATCCTGCGTTAAGCGAATCATGGGCGATTTTCTTTTGGGAACAAAAAGTTTTAGCATAAACTTATTTCTAAAACGAGGGAAAGTTATCACCGACAACTCTCCCTCTTTTTCAGTTATAATATGTTCGCTGATAATTGGAACTAAATCGAACAAATTTTGTTTCTTATTCACGATATGTTTTTTTATAAAATTACGTGTTACACGTAGTAATTGTGTAACACGTAATATGTAATTGAGAACTTTTACTATTCTACTTTAGTTGCTTTTTTCAATGGAATACGAACTAAGAAGAATCCCAATACGGCAAGAACCGCCAATCCTACGAAATAAGATGGTTTGCTGATACCGAGCATGGTAGAGAAGAATGTGCCACCAATTGCAAATACTGCGATCACCAATCCCATCAAGGCTTCTCCGGCAATTAAACCCGAAGCGAGTAGAACGCTGGTATTTCTTGCTTTTTGTTCTTGTGCTTCGTTAAGTTTTTTGCGTCCGAGGTACATAGTTAAAATACCTTTGATTAAACCTCCTACCATGATTGCAAAAATAGTGGCAAACGGCAAAAACATACCGATAAAAATCAACATCGGCGCTTTTACGCCCATCACTATCAACGATATAGCAAGCATCATACCAACGAGGATCAAAATCCAAGTCATTGTACCACCAACAATACCTTGCGAAAGCGTTGACATCAGAGTTGCTTGTGGAGCAGGTAGCGCATCGCTTCCAAAGCCTCCCTGGTAACCTTCTGCAATACCTTGCATGATATCACCTTGATTCAAAATAATCAAAATTCCAAACATCACGAGACCGGAAATAACGGCTCCGATCAAGTCACCGGTTTGCATTTTCCAGGGTGTTCCGCCCAAAAGACTTCCGGCTCTTAAATCCTGAAACATTTTTCCTGCCACAGCAGAAGAAACACAGAAAATAGCTGCAACCCCCAACACTGCGGCAATACCGGCACTGATGGCAGAAGAACTTCCATCGCCTCTAACTCCGAACATCACTAAAAGTAAAGCAGTGATAACTAATGCGGTCATGGTTAATCCACTCACAGGGTTGTTGCTTGAGCCTACGATTCCCACCAAATATCCTGAAACGGCGGCAAACATAAACGCCAAAATAACCATTACGGTTGCGGCTACAAGAGCAACAACGAATGATGTGCCAAAAACGAAAAACGAAATTAAAAATGTACACAAAGCGCCTGCTAAAATACCTCCTAAGATAAAAATTGCTTTCATATCTTTTTCCGTACGTTCAACATCTTCTGCTTCTTTTCCTAAGTTTTTCAAATCTCCCATTACGCGTACCAAACCTTGACCTAATGATTTACGCATATTGAAAAGTGTAAATGCGGCTGCAACCAACATACCGCCAATAGCGATAATACGCACGATTTCGTGCCAAACAGTAGTTGCACCAAGTCGCCACGCTTCCATAGAATCCGAAGCTATCAACTTACCGGCATTAACAGGGTTTGCGTTAAAGGCAACCACAAGGTTTTCAACATAACCTCCACCAAGAATTGCCAAAAAAATCGGCACCATCAATCCCCAAGCAAGCAAAAGTCCGCTAAAACTGATTGATGCTTTTTGTGGTCCAATGATGTATCCAACACCGAGATACGCCGAACTAATCGTAGGTCCTCCGGCAAAGAATCCACCTTCAAGAGTTCCTCCGCTTCGGGTTAATGTTGCAGGAGCAACTTTCAAGAATGAAGCAAAACCGGTTGCAAATAGTTTGAGTTCGCCTGCAATTTTAATTACGGCACCCACAAGCATAGCCCAGAAGAGATACTTTGTACCGCCGCCGCCACCTTGTCCGGCTTTGTGAATTTCTGCCGCAGCAACAGATTCCGGGAACGGAAGTGATTGATCTTGCACTAAAGCACGACGAAGTAACGCCACGAAGAATACGCCCAATCCACCGCCGACAATCAAGATCAGCGTTGCAGAAATATAACTGCTCATTGAACTAAACGCACCAATAGCCTCTACATTTGGGTTTGTGCTTGCTCCATCTGCTGTCCAAAGACCGGCAATGTAGAATGCCGGAAGTGTGAAAATGGCACCGGCAGCCACCGATTCTCCTACAGAACCAGCACTACGAGTGAAATTTTCTTCAAGAATGGTTCCTTTCATCATACGTAAAAGCGCCATACCGATAACTGCTGCCGGATAAGTTGCAGCGATGGTCATACCGGCTTTCAAACCGATATAAGCGTTAGCAGCACCCAAAATCACCGACAAAATCAAGCCAATGAGCAACGCTTTAAGCGTAAACTCAGCCATGTTCGTGCCCGCGGGCACGAACGGAACAAATTTTTTGTTTTCTTCCATAGTAAATTTTTTATTGAATTATTTTTTGTTAATATTATATTATTTAGCAATTCTTTCGAGCCATTTTACCATAGAAAGCATAACGGTCATAGAAATAGATAGGGCGGCAACAAACACGCACCACGCTGCCCAAAGCGGCAAGTTCATGTACAACATACCACCGAAGAACAGGAAGAAATTTCCAAGTCCTGCTGCAGTAAGCCAACAGCCTTGCATTAAACCCTGATATTGCGGAGGCGACACTTTCGATACAAACGAAATGCCCAGCGGACTGATGAAAAGTTCAGCAATTGTCAGAGTGAAATAGGTACCAATCAACAAGAATGGTGTTACACGTGCGGCATGGTCTAAGCCACCCATCGCTGCTCTTTCCGCTGCATCGGGCAAGCCAATTGAGCCAAGCGCCATGATACCAAATGCTGCCGCAGCAACACCCATACCGATGGCGATTTTTTTCGGAGTTGAAGGCTCTTTGCCTCTTGCTCTCAGCCAACCGAAAAGACCGATAATAATGGGGGTTAAAAATACTACAAACAATGGGTTAAATGTTTGAAACACTTCTGCACCTTCGAGCGTTGTAAAGCCAAGGTTGACGGTTATCATTTGCGTATATTCGTTAGCAAATAAAGTTAAAACGACACCGCTTTGCTGGAACGAGAACCAAAAGAAGAGTACTACGCCAAAAACAGCAAACAAAGCATACAAACGTTGTTTCACTTCTTTAATATCCATTTCCGTAATGTTGCCATCTCCCACTTTTACTGCGGCTTTTTTTGCCGGATCGGGTAATCTTTTTTTGTTTACCAAGAAGATTGTTAACGAAATAAGCATGGCAAAAATAGCTACTCCAAACGCATAGTGATAACCGGTGGTAAAAACGTTCAAATAGTTATGCGCAAAGCTTGTCAAGGCTTCCGGTTCTGCTGTAGTAACACCAAGTTGTGTTGATGCAAGGTTTTCGAAACGAGCAAAAGCATCGGAACCAACTTCCAAAGTGCCTTTAAGCCATTTATTACACAATGCAGGTAAATCATTATTAAACGAAAAACCATTGGCTTGTACCCACAAATTGCGCACCAATACGGCAATAATAGGCGAAAACATGGCGCCAACATTAATAAACATATAGAAAAGTTGGAAACCCGAGTCGCGCTTGTCGGCGTATTTCGGATCATCGTACAACTGTCCTACAACTGCCTGTAAATTACCTTTGAACAATCCGTTACCAAATGCAATGGCAAACAGTCCAAAGCAAGTAATAGTGAGAACAACCGGCATATTTTGTACCGGCGTTTGCGTGGGTATTGCAAGTAGCAAATAACCGATAGACATTAGAATAAGTCCCATCGTAATCGTGGGTTTGTACTTTTTGGTTTTGTCGGCAATTTTACCACCCACCAACGAAAGTCCGTAAATAAGTGCATAAAAAACGGAATAGATAATCATTCCTTGTGTGCCATCAAACCCGAATTTGGTGTTCAAAAACAACAACAAAATCGCAATCATAACATAGAAGCCGAAACGTTCGCCCATATTCGCAAGCGACGCGGCTAATAAACCTTTTGGATGATTTTTTAGCATAACTTTTTAAATTTCAAGATAAATAATTTTTATTAATAATATTTTTTTAATCCATTAAAGAAACTTTTCAATTTTCGCTGTTAATTCCGGTTTTTTAATAAGTCCTACGTGAATGTCTTTTACTTCTCCGCCTTTTAAGAACACGAGCATGGGGATGTTGCGCACGCCGAATTTCATCGCGATATCGTTGTTCGTGTCAGTATCGCATTTACCGATGATGGCTTTGCCTTCGTATTCGGCAGCAACCTCTTCAATAAGAGGCGATAAAGCGAGGCACGGTCCGCACCATTGCGCCCAAAAGTCTATTACTACTAATTTGTCGCCGGCTACCAGCGTGTCGAAATTGGAATTGTCAATGTTTAAAGCCATATTATTTATTTTATGTTAATTTTCGAGCGGCGAATATACGATTTTTCGCTAATTAATAATTGCAAAGTGGCAGAATTTTGATTTTAATATGCAGGAAAAGGTTTGTGATTTGATCTGTTTTTTCAACACAGAGGCACAAAAAATACGGAGTTTAAAAGAGCTTATTTTACCTTACAATTAGATATTGTTTTCTAATAATCAATACTATACATAATATAACAAATATGATAGTAACAATATTGTTAGTAACATGTTTGTTATATTAAAAATTTGTCTATTTTTGCACCGAAAAAATAATCTAAGTATGGAAAATCCTTTTGTTTTTGGAACAGCTACTTTTGACGAGTGGTTTACAGATAGAGAAACCGAAACCCACCGTTTGTTGGCTAATTTTCAAAATGGCATTAATACAATGATTATTTCACCTCGACGATGGGGAAAGACTTCTTTGGTGTTGAAAGCTTCGAGCTTGGCTAAAAACAAAGATTTGAAAATAGTGAATATGGATATTTTTTCATGTCGTTCGGAAGTAGATTTTTATCAATTATTTGCCGTTGAAATCATAAAACAAACTTCAAATAAATGGGAAGAGTGGGCAAACAACACCAAACAATTTTTAATCTCTTTAAGACCTAAAATTACTTTTGGCGCAGATCCGATGAACGATTTTTCTATTTCCCTTGATTTTTCGAATAAACAATTGAACGAAGACATATTAAATTTACCACAGAAAATTGCTTCGGAGAAAAAAATAAAAATTGTAGTTTGTATTGATGAATTTCAACAAATTACAGAATTTAACAATTCGATTTCTTTTCAGAAAAGGTTGCGTAGTTTTTGGCAATTGCAAAAAGATGTTTCTTATTGTTTGTATGGAAGTAAAAAGCATTTGATGAGCGAGCTTTTTTCAAAACAAAGTTTACCGTTTTACAAATTTGGAGATCTCATTTTTCTTCAAAAAATAGATACAGCAGATTGGATTCCTTACATTCAAAGTCGCTTTGCTCATACCAGAAAGTCAATTTCCGGCAATTTAGCAGAATCTATTTGTCAAATAGTTGATAATCACTCATCTTACGTTCAACAATTAGCGTGGCTTGTTTGGGTTAGAACGGAGAGAACAACTACCGAACAAGATCTTGAGGAAGCATTAAATGATTTGCTGAATCAAAATTCCATGTTATACTACAATTATTTAGAAAACCTTACCGCATATCAAATTAATTTTCTTATTGCCATTACAGATGGGGTTCACCATGAATTTTCAAAAAAGGGAATTATAGCCAAATACAATTTGGGTACTTCTTCCAATATTGCTCGTATTAAAAAATCATTGGAACAAAAAGAACTAATAGATATTTATCCTAAAAAGATAACCATTAACGATCCGGTTTTTCAATTATGGTTAAGAAAAAACGTTTTTAATGTTTTAAAGACCTGATATACACATTGTGTCCCATTATTTTTTCCGCACTTTTCCAATCGTTTTGTTCTAAATATTTTCGAATTTGAGTGGAACGAACTTCATGGCCATCAATTATAAATTCTTGTGCTGTAATAATTTCAATATTTTTTTCTTTACAAAGATGAATTAATGTATCTGCATTCCCTTCTCTTTTTTTTCCAAAATGATGATTGGGACCCATAAAAATGGCTTTTACGTTTATTTTTGAGAAAATATAATCGGAAAAGAATTCCAGGGCGCTTTTTTGAGAAAATATTGTAGAAAAAGGGATCACAAAAACCACATCTATGCCAAATTTCTCAAAAAGTGCCATTTTTTGTTCGAAACTGTTGATTAAGAAAAAATCGGGGTTGGATTGTAATACTTCTTGCGGGTGAGGGTCGAAGGTAACGACTACGCTTTTGCAATTATTTTGTTTTGCGTAATTATTAACTTGTTGTAACAATGATTGATGTCCCAAATGCACACCATCAAAAGAACCGACGGTGATGACGGAGGGTTTGGGGAGTTGAAGGGTATCGTTAAAGTATATGAGACTCATTGTTCTGTTTTAGAAATTTAGCACGCAAATAATCTCTGTGCAACTCTGTGTTCTCTCTGTGTAACTCTGTGTGATTTTTTGTTTCACAGAGAACCACTGAGAAGACACAGAGAGCCGCTGAGAAATATTATAATCTGCGAAAATCGTGATTATCTGCGTCATCTGCGTGCTTTTCATCATTTAAAAATAATTCACCGCATTAACAAAAATATCCTGCGTTTTATTCCCGTAAATATTTTTGTACAAATTCTCGCCTTTTCGTTCGCTGTGTCCCATTTTGCCTAAGATTTTTCCGCAAGGAGAAACAATTCCTTCAATGGCGAAGTAGGAGCCGTTAGGGTTGTGTTTCGGATCCATGCTCGGGTTGCCTTCAAAATCGCAATATTGGAAAGCTACTTGTTGATTTTCAAACAGTTGCTTGGCTATTTCATCGCTTACTACAAATTTTCCTTCGCCGTGGCTGATGGCAACCTGGTGTATTTCGCCTGTTTTGAAGGAAGTTAACCACGGAGAGTTTGTGCTCGCAACCACCGTTTTGGTAATTTGTGAGATATGGCGGTTGTTATCGTTTCTAAACAGTGTGGGCGATTCGGGGGTAACCTCGCCGATTTTGGCAAAAGGCAGCAACCCCGATTTTACCAATGCTTGGAATCCGTTGCAAATACCCAGAATCAGTCCGTTGCGGGATAGTAAATCCACAATGGAGGTTTTAATCATATTATTATTCAAAACATTCGCAATAAACTTTCCGCTTCCGTCGGGTTCGTCTCCGGCGCTGAAACCGCCGCTAAGCGCCAGGATGTCAGCCTTTTCAATCCATGAGGCAAGCTCTTCGATGGAGTGGTTGATTTCTGTTTCATTCAGGTTCCGGAAAACAAAAATGTGGGTATTGGCGCCGGCTTCTTCAAAAGCGCGCGCCGTGTCGTAATCGCAATTTGTGCCCGGGAAAACGGGAAGGATGACCAAAGGTTTTTTCATGTTCTGCATTGTAAAAATCTCATTTTTATTCATTTATATTGTTATAAACGAATGTGCAAAGATAATTTTTTTCGGTTAAGAAAATTAATACAAAAGTCCAATCCTAACCCCCACAAAATGAAAAAGCTGATTGGGTGTTTGGGTTAAAAGCAACTCGCTTTCTCTGTATTGAATTGCCGATTGTTGCAACTTATAATAAGCTGAAAATAAGAGCGATAATTTTTCTGAAAATGTTATATTTAGCCCAAATCCCGATTGAAAATAGATCCCGGCTTTAGTGCCATAAAAAATATTTTCTTCCAAATTTTTCTCTGCCTGCCATTTGAATGCGTAACCTATATTAGCAAATAGAAACGGCGCCATTTTTTTATCCGTAAATTTTACTGTGGCATTGGCAAAAATGGGAATAAATGCAGATACTTTTTGTTCGTAAAACCAAAAATCAAGTCCGGTTCCAACGCCTGTAAAAAAGTAATTATTAAATTGATATGCTAAAAGTTGCTGTATTTCAAAAGAAAAGCTGTTGTTAGCAAACGTATCATTATCGGCAAAGTTATTGCCTATGCCGTAAGCCAATGAAAGTGAAGATTGATATACAAAACGCGCACTGTTTTTTTGCGGTTTGTTTGCTTGTGCGAAACAGGTTGAAACGGAGAACGGGGAAAGGAGAAAGGAGAAAGGAGAAAGGAGAAGGAAAAAAAAGATAAATTTTTTTTGACTTTTAATTATAGATTTCATATCCAATTATCTCGTTTTACTTTACTAATTTTTAGCTTTAAATAATTCCTCCAACTCCTTTCTCTTTCTCCTTTTTTCCCTTCTCCTTTCTCCTTTCTCCTTTCTCCTTACCTCAACAACTCCTCCGCAGCCTTAAACGCAGCTTCACCCATTTTGTTGCCTGTCATCATTTTTGCGATCTCTGCGATGCGCTCCGGTCCTTCAATTTTTTTAAGTTTTGTAACGGCTTTTTCATTCTCAATATCTTTATAAACAAGATAATGAATATTTGCTTTTGCTGCAATTTGCGGTAGGTGCGTAATGGTTAGCAGCTGGCGTTGTAAAGAAACATCGTGCATCACTTCAGCTACTTTGCTTGCCATGGAACCGGAAACGCCCGTATCAATCTCATCAAAAATAACGGTTGGCATAAAAGAAGCCGCCGAAATAATAGATTTGATTGCCAGCATAATACGCGACAATTCTCCGCCCGAAGCAGTTTTTTCCATTGGCGCTAACGGCATCCCTTTGTTTGCCGAAAATAAAAACTGAACGGCATCAATGCCGGTAGGAGTAAACGAAGATTGAGGAGTAATTTCAACCTTAATAACCACATCGGGCATGCCCAAAAGTGTAAGTTTTTTCTCAATTTCCTTTTCAAATAATAAAGCCGATGCTGTTCTTTTTTCAGACAGATTTTTTGCTGAAAGTGCTATTTTTTCAGACAATATTTCATATTCTTTTTGCAATGTTTCAATTTTTGCTTCGGTGTCATCAAATTGATACAACTTTTCATCAATTTCTTGCAATTTTTGTATCAAATCCATGACATTTTTTGCATGGTGTTTTTGTTGCAATCGGAATAAAATGTCTAATCTGTTTTCGCAACGTTCTAATTCTTCAGGGCTTATCTCAACTATTTCTTCTTTAGCAGCCAGTTCAAATGCAATTTCTTTAACATCTACTAAAATAGTCTCTAATCTTGTGGCAAAATCATTGATTTTTTCGTCAAAATGTGCTATAGCGCGACAAGCATTTTTTGCCTCATTCAACTGCTGCATACAATTGCCCTCTTTCTCCGATAAAATTTGTAAAGAATTATATAATTGCATTTTAATTTCTTCTGCATTTTTCAGGAACGCAATCTGTTGTTCCAGTTCTTCCTGCTCTCCCGCAAACAACTTGGCATCGTGCAGTTCATTGCTTTGAAATGCTAAAAATTCTTGTTCTAAATGTTCGCGCGCCGCCCTTTCTTTAGACTCATACAGTTCTTTCTCAATTTTTTTGTATTGATGATAAATTTGTTGATAAGAACAAACGGCTTCCCTTAGTAGCGCAAAATCATCTATGGTTTGCAACCGAAACTCCGGTTTATTTAACAATAAATGATGGTGTTGCGAATGAATATCTACCAATTTTTCGGCAAGTTCTTTCAAAATGTTTAATGTAACCGGCGTATCGTTTATAAAAGCCCTTGATTTACCGTTTTCCGTAATTTCCCGTCTTAAAATCACATATTTGTCGAAATCCAAATCGTTGGTATTGAAAAAATCTTCCAAGTTAAGATGCTGAATATCAAATTCTCCTTCTACAATACATTTTTTAGCTGTGTTATACAAAACGGATGAATCGGCGCGGGCGCCCAAAATAAGCGAAAGCGCGCCAATAAGAATTGATTTTCCTGCGCCCGTTTCTCCGGTTATTGCTGTAAACCCTTTATCGAGAGACAAGTCCAACGAATCTATAAGAGCATAATTCTCAATGTGCAGGGCGCGTAACATGCTAATTTTGTTGTTGATTTATAGCATCATATTTCGAGGCATTGGAAGGATCAATTTGTTTCATAATCTGAATTGCTTGTTGTCTTTCGGAAGGCGATCCCTCTCTAAAAATCTCAATAATTTCCTGTTGTTTAGTTTGCACAAGAATCGTCATCAAATACAATGCGCTTCTTTGTTGATTTACTTGCTGTAATAACCGGAGAGCTTCCAAAATGGCAGCACGTCCCATATCGGGAGATTCCGACATTATATCCAAGCCCAATCTGTGGTATTGATACAAAAAGTCGTGAAATCTGCTGTATGAAGCATTCGTAAAGTTCTCCATTAGCCAGTAGCGGTTGCTTTGTCCTGTTTCAAAAGATTTCCATCCGGGCTCCACCGCCGATTGATTAAGATTAAGAATATCTTGGCATTTGGCAAAATAAGGCGCTCCTCCATTCAAAGAGAAAGTGTTAAAATCAACGGCTAAAAACAGATTCAAATAAAAAGCAATGAGAGAAGTTAACTGAGAAAGATTACTGCCCTCGGCGTATTCCAACGGGTCGCCGTCTGCATAATTAAACTGAATGTACTTGTCTTGAAAGTTAAGCACCGATGTTTTATAATTTGATTTAAACACAGGGCGTTGCAATTGCAGTTGCATGGTACCTTTATATACATCGCCGGATTGACTTTCCAAATTAATCAAAATAGAACACTCAATGCGTTCATCCATTTTCAATGTGTATTGACACCACTTTCTGTCGTTTACAAATTTGTACAGCTCTTGTTGAAGTGCGTTAAATTTTTCGTAATTCGTTCCTGAAATTTTTTGAGAGTTAAGAGAGATGGAACATCTAAAATCTTGCGCCCAAATCTGAAGAACTGCGGCTAAAAAAAATAGGGATACAATAAGTTTTTTCATTGTTGCATAATATTTTTAAAAAACGCGTTCGACTGTATTTTATTTTATACGGAAATTATCTTGGTTTTATTTGGGTGTCATGGCAAAATATAAAACAATAAAAATTTTTATATTTTCGCCTCTGATTTAAAAATATTCACCATTAAAATATAATAATATGAAAAAATGGATTTGTACCGTATGCGGCTATGTTCACGAAGGAGAACAAGCCCCCGAATTTTGCCCGCAATGTAAACAACCGCGCGAAAAATTCAAATTATTAGAAGAAACCGACAAATTGGTATGGGCTGATGAGCATCGTATTGGTGTTGCCCAAGGATTAAACGAAGAGGTAGTGGCAGGACTACGCGCTCATTTTATGGGTGAAGCAACTGAGATTGGTATGTATTTGGCAATGAGTCGCCAAGCAGACAGAGAAGGCTATCCGGAAGTTGCCGAAGCGTACAAAAGAATTGCTTTTGAAGAAGCCGAACACTGCGCGCGTTTTGCAGAAATGCTGGGCGAAGTGGTTTGGGATACCAAAACCAATTTGGAGAAACGCATGCACGCCGAGCAAATGGCTTGCGCCGATAAAAAAAGAATTGCCACATTAGCAAAACAATTGAATTATGATGCCATTCACGATTCTGTGCATGAAATGTGCAAGGATGAGGCGCGGCATGGACAGGTGTTTGAAGGACTTTATAACAGGTATTTTAAAAAGTAGGATTGTTTGGTGTTATCACGCCAAGTAATTGCAAAATAACAATCCCTACCAACGCCAACACAACATACCGAATAAACGGTGCACCTTTTTTTACTGCCAAACGGGCTGCCAAGCTCGCGCCAATAACGTTTCCAATGGCGTGAATAAGCCCGAAAGACCAATATACATTGCCTTGCCATGCATAAATGAGCAGCGAAAACGGTACGTAAAACAATACGAAAACGTTTTTTAACACATTGGCTTTTAACAAGTCATATCCATTGCTTAATACCAGAACGGCAAGGAACAGGTAGCCGATACCTACATGTACAAAACCTCCGTAAATTCCTATAAAAAAGTAAAGCAAGTATTGCAACGTGGAGGTTTTGCGATTCACCAAATCTGTTCTTTCATGAATATATCTATCCGGATTAAAAATCATAGAGATTCCAAACAGAATAACCACACCCGCAAAAATGTATTGAAACAGTTCGTTAGACAAAAAGCCGGCAATAGTGGCGCCGGTGATGCTTCCCAAAACAATGGGAATGGCAAAGCGTATTACTTTCTGCCAATCAATGAGTTTGTTTTTTTGAAAATAGGCTACCGCGGTAACATTTTGAAAAATAATGCCGATTCGGTTAGTACCGTTGGCGACCAAAGGAGGTAGTCCTAAAAACATAAAAACAGATAGAGAAACCACCGTACCGCCGCCGGCAAGTGTGTTAATAAAACCAACAACAATACCCGAGCAAATAAGAATAATGATGGAAACCCACGTTAATTCCATCTATGCTGTGTTTTAGGCTTCCGAAAGATTTTGGCTTTCAACCAATTGTTTGTCAATGAAAATTCTACCGCATGCTTCGCATACAATAATCTTTTTATGCAAACGAATATCTAATTGGCGTTGTGGCGGAATTTTGCTGAAGCAGCCGCCGCATGCGTCGCGCTCAATCAATACAAGCGCCAAACCGTTGCGCGCGTTGTTGCGAATACGCTCAAAAGCGCTCAACAAACGGTGATCTACGCTCTTTTTCAGTTCGTTCGATTTTTCAATCAGTTCTTGTTCCTCTTTTTTTGTATCGGCGATAATAGCGGCAAGCTCGTTTTTCTTTTGTGTTAGAATTTCTTCAATTTCTTTCCGTTTTTCTTCAAAAACAGCAATATCTTCTGTTTTTGTAACGATCTCTGCGCTAAATTTTCCTTTATGTTTTTCCGCTACCTGAATTTCTAATTTTTGATATTCAATTTCTTTAGAAAGCGATTCATATTCACGGTTGTTGCGCACGTTATTCTGTTGTTCTTCATAACGTTTAATCAAAGCTGCCGATTCTTTCATTTTCACATCTTGCGCTACAATTTTTTGTTGCAACTCTTCCAGCTCTTCTTTGTGTTTTTCGATACGTGTTTGCATGCCTTCCAATGCGTCTTCCAAATCGCGCACTTCGTTAGGAAGTTCACCTCTAATGACACGAATTTTATCAATTTGTGAACAAATTTGTTGTAAATTGTACAAAGAAAGCAATTTTCTTGCTATGGTAATCTCTTCCACACCTTCTTGAGGAATGGTTTCGGGGAGATTTGTAATTTTCTCATTATACTCAACAACAGATTGATTTTCAGCTTCTTTTTTCTTAGCCATACTATTTATTTTTTGGTCTTGTTAAACAATTTATGCCCTATAAATTACCGGAAATTCTACTTCCGTAAAATGGGTAGCAAAAGTATTAAAATTTTCTTTTAAAAGAGAAACGATAATTTCTCGAATAAAGTGTTCACCTTCAAAATGTCCGATGTCCATAAGCAGCATTTTATTTTCCGGGATAAAAAAGTCGTGATATTTTAAATCGCCGGTAAGAAAAACATCGGCGCCGGCAGCTAAGGCATTGGTAACGAACGAGGCTCCTCCTCCTCCGCAAACCGCTACTTTTTTAATTTCCGCATTTATATTTCCTGAAAATTTTATCGTCTCAAGATTCAATTTTTCTTTTGCATAATGAATAAAATCTTTTGCCGGCATGGGTTGAGGCAGCACGCCAACTCTTCCCAATCCTACTTCGTTGTTTAAATTTTCTAATGCAATAATATCAAACGCCGGTTCTTCGTAAGGATGATGCTGATACAATGCTTCAATTACCTGACGTTTTTTTGCTTTCGGAAAAATCATTTCAATACGTTCTTCGTCAACGCGTTCCATGCGATTGTGTTGCCCAATGTGCGGATTGGCGCCTGCCAGCGGCTTAAACGAGCCTACACCTTCGCAAGTGAAACTACAGTGTGAGTAATTTCCTATGTTGCCGCAACCTGCTTTAAACAATGCGTCTTTCAACAACATACTATTTTCGGAGGGCACAAAAACGATTAATTTATAAAATTGGTTTTCTTTTGGCGACAAAACAGACAACTTCTGAAGTCCTAATTTTTGGGCGAAAAGCACGTTGCCGCCATCTTTTCCACTGTCAATATTTGTATGCATGGAATAAAGCAAGATTTTATTTTCCAGAGCTTTGCATAATATTTTTCCCACGCGATCAGTGGGCTCTATTTTTTTAAGACCGTTTCTATAAATGATGGGATGGTGCGAAATCACTATGTTGGCGCCCTTGACAATCGCTTCATCAATTACAGCTTCGCTCATGTCGAAACACACTACGATGCCGGTTACTTCGCGTTCTTTGTCGCCGCATTGGATGCCGCAATTGTCATATTCTTCTTGCCAATGCAAGGGGAATTTTTGTTCCAGGAAATGGGTTACTTCTTTGATTTTCATATACTTTCTAATTCTAATTGTTGGTTTATTAATCTTTTTAATTCTTCTTCGTTAGGCAAATACAGTTGATACTTTGATACAAAAAGCTGACTATTCATACCGTAAGTAGCATATTCGACCAACAACTCATCTTTTTCTTTCGATAAAACAATACCGATGGGCGGGTTATCGCTTTCAACATTTTCTTCTTTCGCAAAATAACCCATGTACATATTCATTTGTCCAATATCGTTGTGTTTTAGATCTCTTATTTTCAAATCAATAAGAACAAAACAACGTAAAATACGGTGATAGAAAACCAAATCTACACGATAAGGTGTATTGTTGATAGTCATTCTGAATTGACGTGCTACAAAGGTAAAACCCTTGCCTAATTCAAGCAAAAATGATTGTAGATTGTTAAGTAATCGTGCTTCGAGTTCTGTTTCGGAGATGTTGTAAGGCTCAGGTATTTTCAGAAATTCAAATACATAAAGATCTTTTACAATATCTTCAGGCGACTGTACGATTTGTCCGCGTTTAGACAGTTGCAGCACTTTTTCCTTTTCTTTCGACAGAGCGAGTCGCAAAAATAGGGCGGAATCTTTTTGACGTTTGAGTTCAGGAACAGACCAATTCTCATTCACTGCTTGTTGCTCATAAAAACTGCGTTCAAGATCATTATCAATTTTTAATAATTCAAAATAATGAGACCAACTCAATTTGTGAGAAGCCTTCTCACAAATTGGATAACGAATATAGAATAATCTCATATAGTTGAGATTAGAGCGACTAAAGCCTTTCCCATGCAACTGTTTTAAGTCATGCGAAAGGTTTTCTAAAAGTGCGGCACCATACACTGCTTTTTCCTTTCCCTGCTGTTCATACTCGACAATGTGTTGTCCGATTTTCCAGTAAGTTTCTACCAAACAGCTGTGAACGGCGGCCATAGCTCGCGCCTGCCCGTGCGTAAATGCGGTAGAAATGTGTTGTACCAATTCTTGATACGGATTTGCGTTTTCTTCTTTTTTTGTGATTTGTGCATTCATATGATTAGATTTAGGAGTTAGTGTCGGCTAATTTTTTGATTTTCTTAAACTTCGAATACTGAAAAGTCACGCTTGAATATTTGGCGAATATCCAAAAATATTTGAATTATTTACCGGACGATAGGCTTTTCGAAAAAAATTGTTTCAGAACTTCGACAATACATCACCCAAAATAGCTTACACAATGTATTGCAAGTTTACATTTTACGGAATATCCATATACTTATGGCTCTGCAACGAAATGCGCCATTTTGGATTCTTTAATATATAATCCACAATTTTGGGCATCATTATTTTACTGTTGCTCCATTCCGGTTGGAGGAGCAATTGGCAATTGCTGTTTACATATTTTGCATTTTCTTCCGCCCAATCAAAATCTGATTCATTACAAATAACAATCTTTAGCTCATGCGCTTGTTGTAATATTTTTTGCTGCGGCAGGTGGTTTTTTTTCGGGGAAACGCAAATCCAATCCCAATGCCCGGAAATAGGTTCGGAGCCGGAGGTTTCTAAAAACAACTGTATGTCATTGTTTTTCAACACTTCACAAAAATAATCTAAATTATACAGCATGGGTTCTCCGCCGGTGACCACTACGGCTTTTGAAGGGTTTTGTACAATACGTTGCACAATTTCATCTACGTGGGTTAGTACGTGTTTGTTCGCGTTCCACGATTCTTTCACATCGCAAAAATGACAACCTACATTGCAGCCGCCGATGCGCAGAAAGTAGGCAGGTTTTCCGGTTTGCACGCCTTCGCCTTGCAGGGAGTAAAACTCTTCCATAATGGGAAGAAGGTGGGGAGAGTGGTTTTTTACGGAGGTCGTTAGCATGTTTTAGTATTTTTGAAACGCATTTTACTTCATTTTTCTGTCCACGTATTTTAAATACCGGAATGCCGGCATTCCCAGCGCCATTCCTGCCTGAATTTTACCTTCAATACCCAGTATTTTCTCTAATTTTCCTTTTTTCATTTTGGTTGATGTAAGTACAAATCCGGTATAAAACTGGCTTACGCCCAAGCACTCTGCCATTAATGAGGTGTTTTGGTAAGCCAAGTTGGCGTCTTCGCAGCCAAAGCGCGAACTTTTAGGCGTATATATTAATAATAATGCTGTAGCGCCTCTCAAAATAAAATCGTTACCTTTCTCAAATTCTGCTTTCATTTTCCGGAAGGCAGGAAGATATTTATAAGTGTCGGGCATAAATTTTTTGAAAATAAATCGTCCCAACATGTTATCTACTAATTTTATAACAGAATCAAAAGAAGAGATAGTAAAATTGCTGATTTTGTGCAGCATATCTTTATCCGTAATTAACAGCATGCGCACTTGTTGCATGTTGCTTGCGGTGGGCGCACGATAAGCCGCTTCCGTAATTTGATTTAAAAAATCTTGCGGAATCTCCTTATCCGTCATGGCACGGTTAGAGCGCCTTGCCCGAATCAGCAGCAACATTTGTTCGGGAGTGGGATAAAGCCCGTAATCCAAAGGATGCACTTTAGATTCGGGAAACTTTGAGTGCTGTACCGCATTTTCCGGACAAACAGCCACGCAATGCCCGCATGCAATGCACATTTTAGGCATGGCTACCACAACTTCAGATTTTGGAGTTTCTTGGTAAAATACTTTTCCCGGACATATTTTCACGCATTTTGAGCAACGCGTACAATTTTGGTTAATAATAATTTGCATGGATAGAGCTATTTACTTTTTCTGTAACAAAACCTTTAATCCTTCAATCTTTTCTTCCAATATTTTAATGTATTTCTCTTGTGTTTCAAGCAAAGATTCCGGTATGTAGATGTTGTTTGTTCCCTGATAATTTACGGAAGTATTATCATTACATATAAATAATTGACTTTCTTCGGGCTCATATATTTCATGTAGTGGCGTGTCCAAGATTTTGGCAAGTTTTTCCCACTCCGTAATATGAATTCTTACCTGTCCGTTTTCTCGCCTGTTATAGCTCGAAACATCCATACAAAGTTTTTCGGCAATTAAACTTTGTGTAAAACCTTTAGATTTACGCGCTTCAAGTAGTTTATTTTTTTCCATAATGTAAATTTATTTTTTGCACAATATGGCGCAAAAATATGAAAAAACTGCAATAGCAATTTGCAATAAAATTCAAAAGAGTTTTAAGTTCAATCTGTTTTAATTTGCAGAAAATTGCAATAAAACTGCAATAAAACGATGCCGGAATCTTTTGATTGAATTTATTTTTACCGCATAAAAAACTAATCAAAAATTATTATGTACATGAAAAAAATTGTTTTCTTTTTCTTTTTTGGCGCGCTCTTTGTTGGGGGATATGCGCAGTTTGATTTACAGTCGGCAACAGCTCCTTGGGATCTAAGTGGAAACGCCGGTACTACAGACTTGAATTTTTTAGGCACTACCGATGGGCGACCTGTTATTTTTAAAACAAGTAACACGGAACGCATGCGATTATTGAGTGATAAATCTTTTTTGGGAATAGGACATTCCAACCCTCAGGCTACATTGCATTTACACTATTCACCATATCCAATGTTTCTTATACCTCCCGTAGATCCATTTCCCATAAAGCTATTGCAGTTAACTACCCCTGCGACCGGGAGCGGGGCAAACAATGGATTTAGCATACTATACAATTATGCTTCTAATGATGTTATTTTAAGACAACAAGATCCGGCAAAGTTTTTTATTGAAGGACCCGGCGGTGGCTTAACCATTTCTCCCAATGGGCATATTGGCGTGGGCACGAATACTCCAAGGCAAAAACTGCATATTGAAAATGGGAACTTATTAATATCTAAAACCTCACCCTACGCGTATGCTTCCATGATCTTCGAAACAGGTCATGGTAATCCTATCGGTAAATGGAGTGTTGAATATCAATATCCCCTTAGAGGTCTTCATTTTGAGAATAGTAACCTTCTTTATAATTCTGTACTGTTTTTAGCTGATAATAACAGAGTGGGGATAGGGCAAATGATTCCTCAAGCTACACTGCATTTGCACAGTCCAACAGATGTATCGGGAGAAAGACGCCCAAGATTATTGAATATAACTACAGCCAGCGCTACTGATGGTTTTGTGGTATCTTACAGTAATAATGATATTAGTTTTAGGCATTATGAACAAGCCAATTTCTCTATTGAAGGGCCTTCCGGCGGCTTAACGA
>JGI20163J15578_10000101_pt1 | contig 33422 bp, 26 predicted proteins | sample TergutCu122P1_FD_15578 | JGI IMG/M metagenome (IMG submission 15578)
GCCACACAAGACGTACATGCCACACAAGACGTACATGCCACACAAGACGTACATGCCACACAAGACGTACATGCCACACAAGACGTACAAGCTACACAAGACGTACAAGCTACACAAGACGTACAAGCCACACAAGACGTACATGCCACACAAGACGTACATGCCGTACATGCCACATCGACTGTACGGGATAAAGGAAAATCAATACACACTCGTAAAGAACGCCTTAATATAAGAATAGATTATAATTTAAAAGAATACCTTGGAGAAGCTTCTTGGAGACAGCGCATGAGTGTTACTGAATATATTTGTAAATTAATTATTTCTGATATGGAAGCATGTGTGCGAAAGGAAGGTGATACAATATGAAGGTTATCTTAGGTGTAAATCTTTATGATGTTTTTGAAGTAGCTGAAATGCTTAGCGTCAGTAAAACAACCGTACACAACTATGTAAAAGCAGGAAGACTTGACGCTCAAAAAATAGGAGGCAAGTTGCATTTTACAGAGGAATCAATTAAATCATTTATAAACGGTAGTAACATCAAAAGAATAGGGGAGAATGTATGAAAAAAAATCAAGTCTCCGAAAATAACGATGTTCTTAATGTCAGTGGTGTGAGAGAAAAAGGATATGGAATTGTCCCAAAACTTGCTATGCAAGATCGAAGGTTAACCCCAGAAGCAAAAGCGATATATGCTTATTTTTGTTCTTTTGCAGGTGCAGGATCTACAGCATTTCCAGGACGCAAAAAAATTTTATATGACCTTCAAATGGGAGAAAAACGATATTATAGTCATTTTGGTTTATTAAAAAAATATGGATACATACATGTAGAACAACAAAAAGACGTAGAAACAAAACAGTTTAATAGAAATATATACACTCTTTGTGAAAATGTTCCGTACAGTCAAAACGACTGTACGGATGTAACCCCGTACAGTCGTTTTGCGTACACGGCTCAGCCGTGTACGGCTCATGACGGTATTAATAATAACAATAACAAAATTAACAAATATAAAAATATCAAGTCAAGTCAAAGTCAAAATAAAAAAGAAGACATGACATTGACAAATGAATCCATAAATTACATACGTCTTATAGAAAATAAATTTTTTTCGGGTTCTGGTACAAGAGATATTTCTAAGTATAATACAAATGTTTTCAGTGAATTTGAGAATATTATAAAAAATAATATTGACTACACGTATTATGCGGAACACGATAATACAGAATTAGAGATGATAGACGGGTTAATACATATAATTCTCGATGTTATTTTAACAGAAAATCCATCTTCTGTTAAAATTGGAAATGAAATAAAAAGCCGAGAAATAGTCAAATCAACTTTCTTGAAATTGAAATCACAACACATAGATCATGTACTCGAACAATACAAGAAACAAAAACATAAAATCGTTCATAAATCATCATATTTACGAAAGATGCTTTATACTGTTGGTCAAGAAATGGATGCGCATTATGTAAATCAAGTAAGAGTTGATGGTGTCGTAAAATAAAATGATTTCGTTCAAAAACCAATTACAGGATGGCGACATACCAATATAAGATTATCGCGCAATGCATCGAGTAGGTATCAAACCCCGACGGCGCTTCATTATATGCCAGTTATTTGCATCCACTGATGAATTTCATCGCTCAATGCTGCGCTTTTTCTTTTTCTCCGGCAGTGGGGACGGAGGGCGTTCCTGCTGATGGAATGTTTCGACCTCTTGAACTTTTACAATTACGGGTTCATCATTATGTTTGGTTTCGCGATTGTGTAATTCATTTTCTTTGCGGACATTCTTATTACTTGCGAGCACACGATTTGGTTTCTTCTTTGGTTTGAATCTTTCAATACTCTCGTTATTATCAGTAATTTTTTTGTCAATTTGCGTTTTTACTCGCCATGAAAGACCCAATGTACTGTTTGGGTTTTTGTATTCATCGCTATCGTTGTGGTCAATGCCGTGATGGTCATAATCCCATGCAGAAAATGACTTTGTGTTTATCGGTTCAGGTAATTTAATGTTTTCATCGCGGAGTTTATTAATTACAGATTTGATTTTGATTTCATATATTTTCGCTTTGCCTATGTTAAGCATACCGCCCTCTAATTTTACTTTTTTTAATAAATTCCGATATTTCCGTATATTTTCGTCATATGACCGCAATGTTTGATTTTCTTTTTTCAGGCTGTGTATTTTTTGTCTGTTTTTTTCAGATATTACATCATTGCGTTTAATAGCCGTTTTTTGCCCTGTATTTGCATTTATAGCGATTTTTGCACTCTGGTTCGATGAAATGTCCATGCGGTTGACTACGTTCGTTTTTGGGGCATTATTAGACGCATTTTGTGAGCTGTGTTGTTTCGATATCGTAGTCTTTGGAATACCACTGTCTGGAATAGGTGAATTTTTACTTGTTTTAGCGTCCGTGAGCGTCTTTTGAATCGCTGGAGTGAATAATACTATATTTTTTGTCGGAGTGACATACGGCTCTTTTAAGGGCAATTTTGAGAGTGTCTGCTCGTTCGCTTCCTGATGGGGAGCTGCGTGCGCAACAGTGGATTTAACATCCGGCAACAAAACATCCAAAGATCCGACGTGTCCGTCTTTTACGGCACGAAGCATTTTCAATTTAACTTCGCGCAAATCATCTTGCGACGGCTCAACTCCCATGATTCTGACATATTCATCGATCCAAGCGTAAATAATAGTGTTGCTCTCTTTTATGAGATTGTTTTCTTCACGGATGGCACCTGAATGTTTACCCTTTCCTTCGTGGCGTTGCTTTAAAGGGTCATATGGTTCTATGTTCGCGCCGAGGTTTTCAAGCGTCTGCGATAAAGATATTTTTGTGTTGTAATACCAAGCTTGGGATGTGTATTTTGAATCTTTCGTGGTAAAGCCGTCCTTTAATTCGCCTTTCCGATGAACGGGCGGTAAAAAATTTCCATGTGAATCTTTAACACGGTCGGATTTACGCCGTGCAATTTTTCCGTCAGATGTTTTATAAATGTCCCGGTCCCATACACCGGCATCGTCACATAAAGACCGTTCAGAAAAAATAATATGTGCATGAAGATTTGTTTTGCTTTTATTCCAGTGAACAGCCCACTGAATGTTTGTCGATTTACCGGTAGATATTTCCGCGAGCAACTGAACATTCTTAAATAAAACATCGCAATCTAATTTATCCCATTCATTTGGTAAAGCAATTTTAAGTTCCCTGCCTTCATTATTTTTTTTAGATGTTTTTTGATTATTCCGTTCAAACACCTGATACGGTTTCCAATCAACAGAAGGAGAAGTAATGACAATATATTCTTGTCTGTTTGGATTGGAAATGTAATCAACACGACCAACAATATCATGTAATTTTGTCATACGTACAAATGATTTCATAAAGTGGTTACCTCTGAACCGTGATGCTATGACCTACACTACGCTCTCGTATTATACAATATACCCCCGGAGAGCGCAAGACAGGCTTTCGCAAATAATTTGCTACGCTTTAAATTTGCAAAAGCCTTCTTGCGCCCTGCGGGGCTAATGATACACTGCATATATGACGATACTAAGGTATAGCAATAATGACAATACATAATTAAGAAAGGAAATTGCAAATGAAGCAAATTAATTTTAAAGAAGAACAATCAGAAAAGAAAAAATCAGTAAGTTTTAAATTAAGCGAAAGTGTAGCGAATGAACTTACAGAAATATCTAAAAAATCAAAAATGAGCCAAACATGGCTTGTTGAACGCGCTATACTATTATTAGCAAATCCAAGTAATGCAAATTTAAAAAAATGGAAAGAAATATATGATGATGCGTATTCCGAAATGGTAATACAAGATGATAAAAATAAAACAACCAAGAAAGTTGGATACGATATTAAAGAAGAAGAAAAAGAACATGTAGAGAAATACAAAGAGTATTTTAATGTGTGTATGGAAAGTAGTAAAATAGAAGAAACAGGAACCAAAGCCGAAAAACGAAATATAAAATTTCCTCAAAATCCAAAGATACAACAGATAATATTTAACTGTGCGCAAAGAAAAAAAAACGAAGAGAACAGTAATATCGATTTGTAGCTTGCACAGTTAAAATTAAAGGATCATTATATCTCAAATTCAACAAAAATGTATTCAAATGGTGGAATGTCCGCAGAACAGTTAAAAAAAGCATCGGGTACAAAATACCTGATATAAATATACATTCCTGGTGGTTCTAATTCTTTGGGATTTATCGAAATTGTATTAAGTATCGGCGGAGGTTCCTTTAGTGTGCCGGCCTTGATGTTGTTGCTTATCCTTTCTGTTAAAAAGGTTACGGCATACTCCATCGGTATTATTTTTCTGTCGCAGATTTCAAGGTTGATAAACATGAAAATAAAAACAGATTTTGCTTATTTCGATACGTCATAAATACCTATTTTTATCTTTGCTTCTGTAGCCGGTGCGATTTTAGGTTCTGTATATAGAGCGAAAAAAATAGGTAAAACCTGTTCAAAAAGCGTATGATTTACAGTAGGTGCGTTAGTTATAATTAACGCATACAATTTCGTATCTTTATCGGGGTTAGGCAATATTATGTGATTTCATTATACAAATAGAAGTCTAAACATATTAAAATAAGAGACAAAGGCGCGAATCAGACGCGCCTTTGTCTTTTTTTGTTGGGATTTTATACCCGTTCCAGCCTTTTGAGCCTGTGTCGGAGTAGTTAACTCCATCTTTACGCAGATTATAATACAAATTAAAAAAGATGGCAACAATTAATCCGCTTCATCAAATATTTCTTTTATACCGTCTGCCTTTTGTACTGCGTCCAATATATAAGACACACCATTAAGCGTTTGCCGTATAGAGGTTTTTAAAGCGACAATTTCTGCTTCATCTGTTCCGGATTTTCGGAGTCTGATAATTTTATATGCCATGTCTTTTGCTTTGTTAAAACATTCCTTGTCGTAAGCACTTTTCAGGATAGAAATTTTATCATCTTGTCCAAGGTTGTATAGTATGTCGTGAAGTAGTAAAGTGTACAGCTTCTGAATAACTGTTTTGTCCATAGATATGTTTAAACGACCGCCTTCGCCTTTTACGGCAATAAAACGGGTGGCGCTGACGGTGCGCACCTGATTGAAAACAGCGTATGTATTCATGTGATTTATGTTTAGCGGTAAGGACGTAATTTTCCCTATATTAACTTAATTAATACCATCACCATTGACAGAGCTGGTCAATGGCATAACGACAAATGTGTGTCTGTCGTTATTACGTTTTAAAACAACCGACAAATGTAAACCATTAAATTTACCCTTTCTTACGGGCTCATAATCGACATAGTAAATGTTTCCGACTTTAATATCCGACACTTTCAATGAAGGTCACCTCTGAGTGTTGATTTTACAATACCAGAAATACATTTACAAACATAAATAAAAAATGACGTATCAATCTGTTAAAATTATATTTTCACATTAAATTATCAACTCACACATATTTTATATATTATACATGTTTTCGTCTATTCAAAAATACAGCATTGGAGCCAGCATATATTTGTTCTTGTAGAGTATTAAATTGTTGACAACAAGAACCCATTAATGTGATTGCACAGGCTGGTGGCAAACTGTACGCCTACCTCGCAAAGAATACGGAGCAGATATTCAACATGTCGGCGTTTCGCGTAGCCTGTCACTTAAATCCCCTGTTACAGAAAATAGAATACGTGTTTACAAATGCAGACTCCAATGCTTTAGCGCTCGTGGCACAATGCTGTATTTTTATTTTGACATACACATAAACATATGCCTCTATTGTGATAATATAGTTCATTTTCTAAATGATAAATTACAACGCATAAAAAATATCTCAATTGCTGTTGTAAATCTCATTATTTTTTTCTTTACGATATTTAACCCAAGCAGCAAGCATTGAAATACTTAAATAAAACATGGAAATAGCGATAACAGCAGCTGCAGTCGGCATTGCTCCATAAAAATATATAAAACACCATAAAAAAGAAATCCCCCCAGCTGTTACCTTGGCTCGTTTACCCATTTGCAATGATTTCTGCGGGCTTAAAGGATGGTTCCTGTGTGCAACCGGTGTTAAACAGATAACAGCGGTCAATCCCGCAATAACAGAAATGGGTTGAATTACCGCGTAAGCTTGATATAAAGGCAGTAGGGCCAAAAATAACAATACACCGAGTACCATCAAGGCCAAACATCTGCCGTGAGTTTCAGCGTGATAACCGCCGCCGTTAGCTTGAACCGTTCCGAACAGAAGCAATAAGGCCGCCGTTTCTGTTAGCCTGCCGAAAAGGAGCCCTATAGCAAGAAGTATTGCCGCGTTTATGAAATAATGGATTATCAGTTCAAGCCCGTAAGCATATACTTCCCGCTGCTCCTCGGTGTCGGGGACAGCCCTTGCCTGAATCATAAAAAAGATACATCTGTTAATTAAAATATTAACCACATTAAACCCCCTCTGTAATTATTATTAATTGATACTGTGCCTGTAGTGGTATTCCATGAAAAATTGCGTAACCGGCTGCACATTGGGGGCGCTTAATGGTATTAATTCTCCTGTTTTAAGCCTTACTTCGTTCCGTGATAATTTCGCTACATGAGCTATATTTACAATATAGGAACGATGGCAGCGGATAAATAACTGCTGATCAAGCAGCATAAGCATTTCGGCCATTTGCTTTTTTGCTTTAAATTCCCCCATATGAAGGGTGTATATATCAAAATAGTGGCTGCGGATTTCCATATGCGTAATTTCCCTGAACGGTATGCGTATAAAACGCCCCTCATGACTTATCATAAGTGCTCCGCGTTCTTTTTCTTTATATGCGGCATAAGCTTTATTGAGGGTTGCAAAAAGGGATTCGGGCGGATATGGTTTAACGAGGTAATTTAAAGCTGATACATCGTATCCTTCAAAGACATGTTCCGTAACACCGGTGATAAAAACAATTTGAAGATCATCATCTGTTTTACGGATGGATTTGGCTAAATCAATACCGGTCATTTTATTCATTTTGATATCAAAAAATGCCACGTCATAGGGGTGCCCTTCGGACCAGCGGAACAGAAACTCTTCAGCGCTTGAAAAGGTATCTATATTTACGGCTATTTGCTTCGTATTTGCCCATTTTTTAATTAGGCTGACATTTCCCTGCACTTGGTCTAATTCATCGTCACAGACAGCAATACGCATGTTATAACCCCCTCTTTATTATTTTTATATTGTACTCCTATGTTCCTGAATTTTCATTCACTGTTCCTGAAATCGTGTTTTTTGTGCTTAAATACCTATAAGGATATATTAAAGAATAAAGATAACTTATTCATGCGTATATGCACTTTATTTAATTATACCCGATAAAATTAATTCATATCTAAGAATAAACAGAAAATAGGAGAAGGTGATGAACGAATTATATAAAAAATATGAGCCAAGGACACTTGGTATTAAATTAGCGCATATTCATAGGCCGCCTTTTATAGATATAAAAAACGGACGGCGGATGGACGGGCGCTTTTTGTATTTAAAAGGAGAAATAAGAAATATGCCTTTTTATACAGTAATAAAGGAAGCATTATTTAAAATGGATTCGATTGTAGAACGAATTACCGATTCTGCACCAAATCCCAACGTTAGTTTACTATTTAACTATGATAGGGAAACCGAAGGTAATGAATATATTTACGGTAATCCGGCTTGGGATTTAGGGATAGCCCTCTGCATATTTGATGATGATAATAAGGCTGAAATACTTTTACAAAATTATTTAAGTGAACATGGGGTTATGGTTACGGTAATTGAACTTTATATCGGTATTTTATACGCAAAAATAGGCGGTGCCATGATTGAACGGAACAATGAGATGTGGAAAGTGCTTGCGGAAAATGAATGCTGCAACTTAATACAAGGTAAAGAAATATTTTTTAAAGAAATTTCGGCCGAAACGCTGGCGCGGCTTGGGCTTCCGGGTTTGAGAAGAATAGAATAAAAACGCTGAGCCCTAAAACCCCTTCATTTGTTCCTGAATGAGAGGGTTTTGGCATTAACGGGTTAAAATTATAAATTGAGGTAATTGCTGCCATTACATGATTCAAAGAAATTAAAATAGAAATTAAAATACATAATTATCAAAAATACTTATGAAAGGGGAGTCCGAAGTGAAAAAAGTATTACAAAAAACAGCAAAATCTCTGGCAAATGTCATATATACTGCCGCCGTTGCCGGAGCCGGTACTGCAAGTCATTTGGGTATATATCAATCTAAAACACCTAAATCCTTATTAAGATGAGTTTTCGGCAGCAGGTAGCAATACTGTGGAAGTAAATACACAATCCTTATGACTGCACTGTAATATACCATCTGCGGCGGATAATATATGGTTAATACTGGTGATACCGAGCCCATGATGTTCAGTGTCAGCCTTAGTGGTTAAAAAATGACCGTTTTCCTCACGTACAAAACCATCTGTAACATTCTCTAATTTTATACAAATCATATCACCCGTCATACCTAAAAAAAGGTCGATAGACCTTTTTTTTACATCTACCCGGCGGCATGATTCAATGGCATTATCAAGTAAATTTCCCAATAAACTTGTTATGTCCGTATCGCTGACCGACAGCGGCGCAACGGGCATTACTTTTATACTAAAATTAATGTCCTCAGCCTTAGCTAATGCGTATTTTACCGTCACTATAGCGTCTAACGCCTTTTGTCCTGTATGGCATACCTTTTCTATTTCCAACAGCTCATGCCCTAAATCTTTTATATAGTTTTCCATTTTTTCTGTATCACCGGCACGGGCAAAAACCGCCAGTGATTGAAGGTGATTATGAATGTTGTGCCGCCATGTCCGCATATTGTTATCTATTTTTAACAACTCATCGTTATGCTGCTCCATTAATATTTTATGCTGCAGTTCTCCGCGGGTTTTTAATAATACCTCGCTTTGCTTTGATATTTCATAATACAAATAATACGCAATCATTAGTACAGCCATAATACATATAGCCGAAAATACGAGATACGGCAATAAAAAAATATTGGTATCTATTTCTTGACCGACATACATGATTGTAAGACCGATACCATGGCACAAAAGAGTAATTATTATTAAAATTATATATGCCTTTTTAGGCAAAGATGATGATGTTATATAAAACTTGGAAAAATAGTAAGATATTGCTAATTGCATTACCTTTACGGATATAACTAACAAAAAGCGAAATAACCCTTGATCAAAAACAACCACATCTTGGGCAGCTCCAGTTATCAACATAGCAACTGAAACGCCGACAATCGCACACAGGCTGTTTATGCTAACCAAAAGTGCGCTCCAAAAGCACCTTTTGTATAAACCGTTTTTACGTAATAACAAGATATATAATGTCCAAAATAAAAACAAACTGATTACTTCAATTGTCCACGTCGGCCGCATAAACATATAGAATATATAAATACATGAAATTACAGCTACCGCAGATATATTTGCGACACGATTTACCGTTTTTGAAAACCTTCCGGGAAAATGTTTTTGGATGAAATAACAGATTACCGTATTTTCAAATATGATTACGGCTATAGGAAAAACAAACCAGAATACTACCATGCTCATTCCCCCAAATTCATGAGCGTACAGCACATCATAAGTTTTCAGTTCAATTATAACATAACACATCATTTTGCTGCGATTAAAATTTCCCTATTTGTATATATGACTCGTGCCTAAAAGGCTGTTTTTTGTTCCTGAAATAAGCGTTTATTGTTTTTGTGATTTCATAGTTATATTTGAAGCATAGTTAACACCGGAATTTTATGCGAATGTATACTGGGTGAAATCAAAAAACGAGAGGAAAAAGCGAAGGGGGTGAACGTATGATACCTAAAACAATACATTATTGTTGGTTTGGCGACAGTCCGTTGCCCCCGCTCGCTGTAGAATGTATGTATAGTTGGAAAAAACACTGCGGGGATTTCATAGTTAAAAGATGGGATGAAGACAATTTCGACATAAATGTGTCCAGATATTCGAAAGAGGCTGCAAAAGAGGGAAAATGGGCGTTTGTGGCTGATGTTGCCAGATTTTATGTTTTATATAAACACGGCGGCATTTATTTAGATGTTGATGTTGAAGTAAGAAAACCGATTGACAGATTTTTAAACGCTGATTTTTTTGTAGGCTTTGAAAATAGTAATCAGATAAATACGGGGCAGGGATTTGGCGCTGTAAAAAGATTTCACTTGGTAAAAAAGATGTTGGATATTTATTATGACATGCCGTTTATTAATGATGATAAAACGCTGAACGACATACCAAGCCCTCATTATACAAGCAAAATAATGAAAGAACAGGGGATTAAATTAAATAACACGGAGCAAAACATACAAAATATTAGGATCTATCCTACCGAGTATTTTTGCCCCAAAAACTTTCATGACGGTGTAGTAAATATTACAGAAAACACATATACAATACATCATTTTCTCGGAACATGGTTAAGTGAAAATCAAAGGGCGCAAATAAAATTAATAAAGAAACTCGCTCCTATTTTAAAGATGTTGGATCAAAAAGTGGTCCAACCTACAAGGTGAGAATATGTTTATATTATTAAATCCTTCATCAGAAGACACTCGAAAAAATACATACCCGCTTGGCTTGGCTTACATTGCTGCTGCAATGGAGAAACACGGTAAAACAACAGTGTTAGACCTACATTACGATAATGATTTGTGTTATGTTTTGTACTCATCAATAATGTCGAAAAAATATAAATTTCTTGGTATTACTTTGTGCTCTGTACATGTTTATGAATCATTTAAAATAGCCAGACTGGTAAAAAGGTTGACCCCGGAAATCATAATAGGGATAGGGGGATCACATGCTACTTTTATGGGTAAAGAAATATTAGAACAGTGCCGCGAAATAGATGTTTGTTTTATAGGAGCCGGTGAACATGCAGCTTCTAAAGTAGCCGAAAACCTTGCTGCAGGAAAACCATGGATGGAAAATGTAAAAAATGTTATTTACCGGAATGAGGATAAAGTTATTCAAACAGATTTTGATGAATATGATAAAGATTTCATTAAGCGACCAGCCAGACATTTATTACCGTCTATCCTTGAGTATGCACATAAGCTGGAAGATACGCCTACTTTATCGATAGATACATCAAGAGGGTGCCCCGGTAAATGTGCATTTTGTACGTTTTCATTAAGCAGAAGGCGACGATGGATTTGCAGGCGCATAGAAGATGTTATTAATGACATTAAATGCTCCATTGATGAAAATAACCTTGATAAAATGGATGTTTATTTTACGGATGCCGATTTTCTTGCATCAACAAGCCGGGCTACCAAATTAATTAAGGCTATGAGAGACATACCGCAAGTGGATAAATATATCATTGCTGCACGTCCGGACAGTATAATTAAATCAAAATCCTTATTGGATGAATTATTTAAGAGTGGTTGTGCCAACGTTGAAATCGGGATAGAAACATCAGCTGAGTCGCAATTAAGACGATATGGTAAAGGAACAACGCCTGAAATAAATAATGAAGCAGTTGAAATATTAAATCAATACAAAAGCAAATACACATTTTCGATCTCTGTTGATTTAATACCATTCGATCCTTTCGTCACATGGAATGAATTATACGAAACAAATGTGTTTTTACAAAAATATTTTTATGGTGATGTACAAAACGAATTTGCATTTATACATGAAATGATGCTTGCTCCCGGCTCGAAATATCGTGAAAACGTAATTACAACAGAGTTATCTGACGCCGGAAGTCCTATATCTTTGCCGTTTTGGCAATTTAAACATAAAGAATGTGCCAATATATATGCTGCGTTACTATATTACAGAAACACCTTAATAAAATATAAAACGAACATCCGCGCCAAACTGCTTAATTCATATGCTGAATGTTCTTTATCAAAAAAGGAAAAAATTAAATTATATCGATCACATCGGTATATTGACACCGTTACATACGATTTCATAAATACAATGTTACAAAATAAAGCCAAAGATAATATTGTGGATGTTATTGATAAAATAAAAGATAAATTACAGGAAATAAATGTAAATCTTGATTATATACGGTTAAAATATGGCGGGTAAATTTCTATATAAATATGTTGAATATCGCCCAATGACGGCGTTTTCATACAACAAAGCGACCTGGAATAGATTATTAATCAGAAACATTTACATCCCTACACAATGATGTAATCTATGGAAGCTTTTACAAGACGGGAGGAGGTGAATATATGAAGTACGAAAAACCGATGATCGACAGCTTCACTGTGGATGAGCTGATGGAGACAGTATGTGAAATGGGTAACGTATGCAAATCATGCTACACTACGGCATGGGGATGAACCAATAGTAGCTGTACGATGCTCAATAAATACAAGAGCACATAAGCTTACTTAACCACAGTCAGAAAGTAACCTGTCAATAATGATTAATGTTATTGGCAGGTTGCTTTAACAAATATTATTAAATTGAACTTCAACAATAGTGTTGATTTAAAAGGAGGATTGTTATGCTAAGTCGGAGGATAAAACCAGTTAAAGGAATTATAATTGAAAAACGAAAAGACGCCAGTGCTGGACTTCTTAATGCAAATTTATTAAATATTATTACATTTATTAAAATGCTTCCTATTATTAACAGGATAGAGCATCTTACCGCTGTAAAGACAAGTTAGTACAAGGTCTTGTATATATTTGACATACATATATTTAAAGGTAAGTTTAACACTGCTCAACCGACAGAAGGAGGTGGAAATATGACATATAAAAAGCCGGTAATCGACAGCTTTACAGTGGACGATCTTATGAAGACCGTATGTGAGATGCGTACTCCATGCAAATCATGCTACTCTACGGCATGGTAATGAGCCAATAACCGATTTATGCTTAATAAAATAAGGAATGTTTAAGCTTATTTAATAACCAACATAGAAATAACCTGTCAATTGTGATTATGTCATTGGCAGGTTGTTCAACTAATAAGAATAATTGAATTTTTACTAATATATAGATTGATTTAAAAAGGAGGAATTGCTGTGCGCAATCAGAGAATAAAACAAGTTGAAGGAATTATAATTGAAAAACAAGAAGACGGCAGCGCTGTGCTTTTCGACGAAGTAAACGGAAATGTACATTTATTGAATGATATTGCTTTTATTATATATGAATTGTGCATGAACGATATTAATGAAAATATCATGCAAGGATTTATAGGTTTATTCGACACAGCGAACGATGAAATAACAAAAGAATCAATTAGAAACGATTTTATTGAGTCAGTCGATTCGATGATTGCTAAAGGATTAATTGAATATGTATAAAAAGGACGTCATACTTGAAAATCAAAAAAATGAAAGTAATCAAATGTTTTTAATAAAAGGGGTGTATTTAGAAATTACGTCAAAATGTAATGGATTTTGTCCGTACTGTCATAACAATTCTAAGTTAAACGGTGCAGATATCCCATTAAAAAATATTAAAAATATTATTGATTCAATTGACTTTATGCCTCCGGAAGCCGTGCTAACCTTATCCGGCGGCGAACCCACGCTGCATCCGGATTTTGTCAAAATAGTCCGTTATTCGTTGGATAAAGGTAATGGGAAAATACGTGTAATAACAAATGGCAGTTTGATTGATAGATTAGATATTTACGAATTATTATCATATTGTGAAGTTCAATTAACTATTGAAACTTTAAATTCGAAACTTCATGATAAATACAGAGGAGAAGGGACGTTTGCATTATTTTCTAAAATAAAGTCAAGAACATCACTATATAGCGGAAATGGGAAAATATCATTAAGAGTTAATATTTCTGAAAGAAATGCAAATGAATTATCTAATATCATAGAACAAGCATCAAAGTGGGGAGTCGATATAATAAGATTCGCGTTTTTGCAAAATAAAGGCAGAGCGATTGATGATGAATGTTTGATTGATCATTATTCAACACCTGATAAAGCGCAATTAATTATTAATCAATTAGAAAATCTGAAAAAAAATCAAAACCCTACATATCCAGTATTCGATTTAGAAGAATGTTATCCTCGTGATGGATGTGAATTAATGTTTAAAGATCTGATCCCAATTTCTCCGTGTATTGATGCATTCGGAAATGTGTATCCTTGTAATAAGTTTATGTTTCCGGATTACGTTATTGGAAATGTTAAAAAACAAAATATAAAAGATATACTATATGGCGGCATATTTAATGCGTTTTTACTACGATTGCAAAAACGCTATGCATACATGGAAGAATGTCAGGGGTGTGTATGGAAAAATGTGTGCTTTAAAGGGTGTCCGGCAGTATCACATATGCGATATTCGTCTTTAGATCGGATTAGCGGAGATTGTGATTATCTTAAATCTGTATTTAAAACAATGGCAAAAAAATAGGGGGTGAGTAATATGACAATCAAAGCAACGAGATACATCAAATGGAAAAATGCAATTAGTAATTATTATAAAAACGCTTATATTTCGGCGAAGATATCCCCTATACCCACAATAGTTGCATTTTTGCTGTGTTTTATAATCAATATGACAATTACATTGGTGGTATGGTTGCAAGCAAGAGCAATTCATCAAGTATCATATCATGACGGAATTACGTTTCATCAATTGGTGTGGACATTGTTGCTACTTTGTTTTTTTATCACATTATATAAGTTCCGCGGCAATATTGCATTACCTGTGAACCGTATCATCGATCAGACGGTTTGTGTAAGTTGTATGTATAAAATAATAAAATGCGTTAGTTTTATGCCATTACAAGATATTTACAAAGAAGAAATAAATACTCGCATTTTCAAAGCAATTGAACAGTGTGGGGAACTTCAGGACGATGTGTTAATTTTCGCCGATACTACGGCATGTTTAATATCTATTGCAACATTTGCGATGCTAATGATAGCATATCCATTTGGCTTTGTATACATAGGAATAGCAATACTATGCACAATGGCGAAAAAAATGTATGTGGTTACGATAACGGAACGTGAAACGGACACAAGAATACGCCACGCAAAAAGCAGACAGATGTGTGAATATTTATTTAACACATTAAACACTAAACAGTCATGGCTGGAAGAAAAATTTATCAATGAAGATGAATTTATAAAATCTAAATGGGATAAAGAATACACAATTGCAATGAATGAGCGTATAGACGATATGCGTTGGAGATTAAAACGTTCATTTGCAACCGAATGTTTAGCTGAATTAATATACGCGGCTGCGTTAATCCTTCTTTGCTATAAAGTTATAAACGGCTACATTGATATTGCTGCATTTGCATTCGTATTCGGTGCCGTCTTTTCATTTTCAGGGCTTTTAGACAGAGTTATAAAAGCTTTTGAACGAGCTTACAAGCATGGATCCGAAATTGAAGATTTGCTTAGCTTCATTGATGAAGATATAAAAGAACCGGAAAATAATCAAATACTTACAGTTAACATTAAAAAAGACAACACCATTATAGAACTCAAAAAAGCGACGTTTTCATACCGCGGTGATGAAGATGTAATAAAAGATGTTTCCCTTTCTATTAAAAACAATGAGATTATTGCTGTGGTTGGTCCCAACGGGAGCGGGAAAAGTACTTTAATTAATTTGTTACTTGGTTTGTCGCATCCTGACGAAGGATCAGCCGAAATTTGCGGCACAGATATGAAAAATATTAGTTTAGCTGAAAGGCTTCATTTGCAAGGTGCGACATTCCAAGATTACGCACGTTTCCAGTTTACATTGAGAGAGAATGTGGGATTTGGTTACCTCGATTTATTGCATGATGATTATGCCTTGCAAAAAGCGATGAAAACTGCAGAGTGCAGAGAATTGGACAGCTATGGTAATGGATTTGATACATACTTAGGGTTAGACTTTGACAAATCGGGGGTGGAATTATCGGGCGGAGAATGGCAACGCATTGCCATAAGTAGAGCTTTTTTAGGAGACAGGAACATAATTATCTTTGACGAACCTACATCTGCTACGGATCCTATGTTTGAGTATAGACAATTTCACCGTTTAAAGGAATACTTACAAGGTAAAGCCGGTATTTTAGTTACGCATAGGGTAGGGCTGGCCGGATTGGCTGATAAAATTATCTTTTTGGATAACGGAAAAATTGTTGAATCCGGAACACACGAAACGCTTATTGCCAAAAATGGTCATTACGCTGAAATGTATTTTGCTCAGGCAAAATGGTATCACGATTTTGAAGGAGTAGATTTCAATGAAAAAAAATTTTAAAAATCTAATATTTTTTACACAGTTTGTTTTAAACAAAACCCCATCTGCATTTACAAAACTTATGGTTATATTATTCGTAAATAGCGGCTTAGCAGTCGGAGCAAGCTATATCATAAGTTTATTGGCTAATGATCTTGCTCAAATGGATGTGGGGCTATATGCAGTTTTACCGTTGCTTCTTCTTGTTATAGGCGTTAGGGTATTTAGCCAAATAGCAAGTATGATTTATCAATATTTATCGAATTTAGCATCAGAATCAGCTTCATATGAACTGCAAAAAAAATTCATATCAGATATCAAGGATTTACAATACGTATCTTTTGATAATCCGGTTATTTTAGATCGAATAGCGAGGATAAAAAATATATTCAAGGATGAAGCAGATAAAGTATTGAAAATAGCAACGGGAATGGCGTACAGTTTAATAATGGTCGCTATTTATTCATTGATTTTGGCGTCAATAAGGTGGTATCTGCCGATTATAATGATAATAGGTTCTTTTGTTCCCGTAATCATTAATATGAAGCATGGGATGGGTCAATATATAAATGAAGTATTACAAAGCCGGTGGTTCCGACAAACACAGTATTATGAAGATTTATTGGTAAAAAAACAGAATATCAAAGAAATAAGATTGTTTAATTTACATGAACATATATTTAAACAATGGGCAGAATTGAGAAAAGCGGCGTATCGGGAAGATATGAAAATACTAACCAAACATTCGATAGCAGAGTTTATCGGAAAATTTATTCAAAATTTTGGCTCTTTTATATGTTTGTTAGTTGTTGGCTGGCAAGTGGTGACCGGTTACGCGAACATAGGTCAGTTCTTTTTCCTCATAACGGTTTCGTCTATGTTTATGGATGACGTTACCGCCGCTATACAGAATGTTAATATGCTTGGGCGTTTTTACGCCTTTGTTGATGATATAAAAGAAATTTCAATAATTACCAATAAATCCGCATATACAAAATATATCAATGAAATTAAAGCGAATGAAAAATGTTTGTTCCGTTTTGAAAATGTATCATTTTCATATCCGGAGTCAGATAAAAAAGCCATTGATAATATCAATTGTTATGTTGAACCAGGTGAGTCTGTAGTTTGTGTCGGCGATAATGGATCCGGGAAAACCACATTTATAAATCTTCTTTTAGGTGTTTTGGTGCCCACTGAAGGTAATGTAACCATTAATGAAGTGGATGTGAGCACCGCTCAAAACAGTATTGCTAAAAGAGTTGCGTATATGCCTCAGCAGTTTATAAAATATCAAATGAGCGTGCGCGATAATATATATTTTGGCCGGAAACAAGGCAATATTAATATATTACATAACGAAAAAGATCTTCTTGCTTTTGTAGATGATTTACCTTGTGGATTTGACACAAAGCTGGGACAGCTGCATGAAAAAACGGTTGACCTTTCAGGCGGCGAGTGGCAGCGCATAGCGATTGCCAGAACTCTATTCAAAGAAAATACAGATATCCTCATATTTGATGAATTTACATCGGCTCTCGATCCTATTATCGAATCTTCATTATACGAGTTTATGAAAAACATTATCGCTGAAAAAACAACGATTATAGTCTCTCATCGCCTGGCGGTATGTAAATTAGCCGATCGTATTATGGTGTTTTCAGAAGGAAAAATTGTGGAAAACGGCAGCCATGAAGCGCTTATGAAAGCCGGGGGCAAATATTATGATATGTTTAGTTCACAAAGCATGTTATACAGTAAAGGAGCGTAGGGAAATGCAGCCTAATAAACGGAATGGGTATATTTTATGATTAATAATGAACCTATAATGATGGATAAATTAAAAACAATAGTTAACGCTTATAACTCGCAAAAAAAGGCCTTTTATTGTGCAGCGAGAGGTACAAGTATGTTACCGTTGTTTAGAGATAAGGATTTATTGTCTGTTACACAAAAAGATGAATACGTCATCGGCGATGTATTATTATTTTACAATCTTTTGGAAAAGAATATAATTGCGCATAGATACATAAAAAAAGAAAATAATTTTTATGTTATGAAGGGAGACAATACATTTTCAATTGAGATGATTGAACACAGGTATATATTGGGTTGTGTAAATTATATATGCCGTGACAAAATGATTATCCCGCTACAAGAAATAACGTCAAACGCAGATGATATTGCTGATTTATCGTTTCGTACTTATTTGGAGTTTGAAAAATCCCAATTGGAAAATCAAGTGATGAAATCAGAGCCATATAATAAATTGCGCTTAATACTCTATCGTTCAATAAAAAACACAAAAACAGCGAGAGCCATATACCCAATATATTTTAATACATTTAAATGTGAAACAAAAAATTGTATAAATAATTGTTGTAGCAGAAATTGGCAGATATACATTGATGCATTTACATATAAGAAATACACGGATTTAAAAATAACACATGAAATAAATAAAAACTATTTATTACCGTTAACGGATGAATCGTGTACACCAAATAAAGCGGCAATTATGGTTTTAAATGAAAATGGAGCCTGCCATTTTTTAGGAAATGATTTTTTATGCAGTATACAGCAAAAATACGGAGAAGATTTACAATGTAAAATTTGTAAATCTTTTCCAAGAGTCGGATATAAAGTAAATAATACATATATTTATGGATCGACATCGGCATGCTCATGGGTTTCAAAAACCGTATTATTTGCTGATCATCCGATTGATTATTATGTTGATGATGATTTGGATGTTGGCATAACGAATAATATAGCCATGAAAAAGATTAATTTAACGGATACGCAGCACTATTGCTTGACAAGTCCTGTTAATATATCGTTGCTGCAATTTAAAAACGTATCACTGGCAAAAAGGTTATATATCGTCGGTATGTATTGGCATACATTAAACCATATAAAATGTTCAAGTTACGACACATATGACAATATATCAAAAAAATATATGGATTATGATTATTTGATTTCGTTGTGCAGTTCAACAACGGTAAAAGAAAACAATTACAATAAATCTTCAAAAATAAGTAAATACGATATTTTATATAAGTTAAGCTCGTTGTATTTTGGTATAGATGATACGTTTTTAAACGATTTCAAATATCCTAAAAGCATAAATAAAAAAATATTAGAAAATATATTCCATAAAAACGTATTAAAAGCTTGGGATAAAAATATTTACAATCTTATTTCTAAAAACGAAAATGTAATTGAAAACTATGTGGTTAATCTGCTGTTTACGCAGAATGTGACATTATATGATTTAGAAAATGACGATATTGCTGATTTCCACCTCGTCATTATAGGTATAACAATATTATACCTCTTGATTTTATGTTTTAATTCATTTGATAATAACATAAACGCTTTATCAGAAAATAAATTTATATTAACTACAAATCAATTTACAACGAAAATTCAGCAGCCGCAATTAATAACCGGTATCATAAAATTATTAACGAAATATAAACACTATGAACAATCGTATAACTTAATGTGCGTGTTATTTCAAAATGAAATTTCGGGCATTTCTTAAATTATATTTATCATCGGCTTTATAGATAGGAGAATAATATGCATGTAAATGAAACAATATCAATAATTATCCCGGTTTATAATGTATTCCCTTTTGTTGAACGGTGTTTAGATAGCGTAGTAAATCAAACATATGGCAATATGGAGATTATACTTGTAGATGATTGTTCAACAGATAACTCTAACTTAGTTTGTGAAAGTTATGCATATAAAAACAAAAATATACAGTTTTTCCGTATGAACAAAAATATGGGTCTTTCGTATGTAAGAAATTTTGGAATTAATAAAGCAAGCGGATCATATATCGGCTTTGTTGATAGTGATGATTGGATAAGTGAAAATATGTACGAATTTCTGTATCACACAATAAAAAACAACAATGCTCAAATGGTTATTTGTAACTTTAAATGCTACTACGATGAATATGGTATCTATAGCAACAATTACTTCGATTATGATAATGATTTTTTTATCGATAACAAAATAGACGCATTAATATTTTGCTTGGATCATCCGGTCGTTTGGAATAAACTGTATGAAAAAGATTTATTTAAAGAAATCCGATTTCCGGTCGGTAAAATATTTGAAGACAGTTATGTTACTCATCTTCTGGTTGAAAAAGCCGAAAAAATCGCCGTTACAACTGAACCACTGTACTTTTATAATATCCGGAACGGAAGCATATCGAGATGTAAATCGAAAACAGGGATATTTGATAGCATATATGGCACAATCGACCGGTATGAATATTTAATTAAAAAATACAATAATACCACTCTTGAAATGATGTGCAGAAAACGGATTTTTTATGCGTTGTTATCAGTTGTCAATAAATTTAATGAATCTGAAGAAAGCAATATCTTAAATAATGAATTGTCTAATATTCATAATTTTATTTTTACGCGCTATTCTCATGAAACATGTGGGTTTGATATGAGGACATTGCGTCATCTGAATATTTTAAAGACAGGGTTTAAAATATACAAAAAAATCAACAAACAGCATAAATTAGAAAATTACTTAGTTAATAGCTGACACTTTGTAACTACTATTTTACGGCTGGCCCGGGAAAAAGCAAAAAATGACGTGGTAGCCGACCAAATAAACAGCCCGACATATACCGCAGATTTGGCGAATTTATTGTGCAATATAATTAAATCCGGAAAATACGGAACATATCACGCAACCAACGAAGGATTTTGTTCATGGGCAGAGTTTGCCGAGGCGATAGTTAAAATAAGCAGAAGTCACTGTGTAATAAACCGCATACCATCGTCAGCATACCCCGCAAAAGCAAAAAGCCCGCAAATTCGCGCTTAGCGAAACATCAGCTTGATACGGCGGGATTTGAGCGGCTGCCACATTGGCAGGATGCACTTGCGCGGTTTTATAAAACAATATCCTGAACAACAGGCGGCATGACAGCCGCTTTTTTTGTCATTGAGACCTCACAAAATCTTGATTCAGAAAGTTGAAAAACAATTTTCAATGCTTGCAAAAATTACACAGCCACGCATTAATCGCGGCTTTTTATTTGATTTTTTACTCTCAATCAAGTATACTGTTATTACATCGTTATTACAGTTTTAAGGAGCTGTTTTTTATGACCAAAACCAAAAATATGAATATCCGGATTACAGCCGGTGAATACGAAACAATAAAGCAGTTCGCGGATTTTAACGGCAAAAGCATGTCCGCCTTAATGCTTGACGCTGTTTGGGAGCAAATAGAGTATTGGGAAGATATGAAAGCCGTTGCGGAATATGAGCAGGAGAAAGCAAACGGGACATTAGAAACCCGCTCACTTAAAGAAGTGATGCAGAAATTAGGACTATGAGATACACAGTAAAATTGAGCGGCCAAGCTGAAAAAGATTTGAAGAAAATTGATAAATATCAGGCAAAGTTAATAACTTATTGGTTGCTTAAAAATATTGAACAATGCACAAACCCGAGAAAACACGGTAAAGCATTAACAGAAAACCTAAGCGGACTTTGGCGTTACAGAGTAGGTAACTACAGAATTGTTTGTGAAATAAAAGATGATGAATTAATAGTTGTTGCCGTTAATATCGGACATAGACGAGATATTTACAAGTAATGTCTAAAACATACAGAACCGGGGGGATTAATTTTTGACACGAATCAGCACCGTTATAAACCAAAAAGGGGGTGTAGGTAAAACCACCACCGCCCATGCATTAGCCCGGGGCTTAGCCGCAAAAGGGTACAGTGTTCTTACAATAGACACAGACCCTCAATGTAATCTGTCATACGGAATGAAAGCAGATACCGCGGGGAAAGGATTATTTGAAGCATTACAGGGCGTGTCTATATTGGAATTAGTGCAGCAAACAGAGCAAGGACATATAGTAGCAAGTTCCCCGAAACTTACCGGGGCGGATATGGTATTTACGGACACAGGGCGCGAATATCTCTTGTCGGAAGCTTAAGAGCCCGTAAAAGAAAAATATAAAATTTGGAAGACTACATGGTTAATAGACAACATCCTCGAAACCGCGAAATGGAGATCTCTTCTTTTTAATGTTCATAGCTGTGTCCTTCATACTCCTTAACTCTTCTGTAAAAAGTCCTGGGTGCGAGCCCCAGAAATTTTTGAGCTGTCTTAGCTGTTATTTTTCCAGCCTTCCATTCCTTATAAACATTTGCAAATTTAACAGGGTCTAACTCAATCCGAGTTCGGCCTTTGTATACTCCGCGTTTCTTTGCTTCCCGTATTCCCTCTGCCTGTCTTTCCTTGCTACATTCGCGCTCAAATTCGTATAATCCGGCAAAAATAGTCAGACATAGCCGCCCGGTAGGAGTGTCCGTGTTTATGGCTTCTTTTTGGCTTTCAAAAGAGACACCTTTTTCATTTAACTTATCTACTATTGTAAGTAAATCTCGCGTAGAACGTGCCAATCGGCTGTACGATTCTACAATGACAATGTCATTTTCTCGCACAAACTCGAGCATTGCCTTAAGCTCGGGTCGCTCTGTATTTTTTCCACTTGCTATGTCTATATATACTTTTTCAACTCCTAAAGATTCCATTAAAACTTCTTGGCGGATTGTGTTCTGGCTGCGGTCACTCACGCGCACATATCCTATCTTCATTAAATCACCCCGCCACAAATTATAAACCATGTCATTATATGTGCCAATAGAGTATTTATATTTGAGACACAATGAAAAGGATGGATATGTACTCTATTGGCACATATTTATGATATGTCAAAAGGGTATACATAAATGACACATTGTATTTATTGAGTCGGGTGGTAAATCGGCTTATTTAATGATGCATTTTTTATTGTCTGTAACAAAACTGTATATTGCGTACACTTATTTAAATTTTCATTTTTAATAAAACAGTACATTTTAATTCATTGTAACATACCAAATGTAATTGATATATTGAATTATGACGGAATGGCACTTTGCACGTGACGTTCCATGAAAATATCAGCTGCTGCATAATATTTATTAATAATAAAAATGAATTAAAAGATGAGGAGAATGAAAAAATGAAGGTTATTATTGAATTAGATTTACACAGAAAGACAGATGTTTCATGGGAATTACTCCCCGATGTAAAAACATACAACTTATATATTTATAACGAAGATCGCACTCAGAAAATTGTTGATACGGTGATATTTCCTGAGGAAGATGGAGAAATAATAAACGTACCTGAGGAGATTGGAATCGTAAATATAATAGTAGAAGCAAAAGGAAATGAAGAAGAAGATATTATTTGTTTTAACGAATTTATTGATTTTAATAATAATGATATCGGCATAGATGAAATTCGGGATGCGGGAATAATGGCAATCGTGCCATTTTCTGCAGCGAGTGTAGCAATTCAAAGTGTTGTTTCCACGTTAAATTCAGCTCATGTAACGTGGAGCAGTGTAAATGCAGTTGGATTTGAAGCGACACTTAATGGTATAGCGCAGAGTGTAAGCGGAAACTCACGAAATTTTATTGGGCTTGATCCGGGATCTGCGCACACCTTCAGAATAAGGGCAAGAAATTCTGCCGGGACGTGGAGTGCATGGGTCTCCAGCACATTAAGAACACTTTCGGACGCGCCTTTAAACATACCAGCAACAAGTACACATAATTCCGTATCAGTGAGAGTAATACCAGCGTTTCCGGCGGGAGCCACCGGATATGATGTAGAGTTTAACGGGATAATACAAACTGCTGTACGTGAACGCGATTTTAACAACACCCTATTAAACAGTTGGATAAGTACATTTACCGACTTGCAACCAAACACCTTATATAATTATAGAGTAAGATCGAGGAATACCGCAGGGATTGGTCCATTCAGTTCAATGCAGAGTGTTCGTACACTTTTGGAAACACCTTCCAATTTGCGGGTAGCGGTTTCGACAACATCATCACTTACAATAGAATGGGACGCTGTTAATGGAGCAACAAATTATGATATAAGCTTTGACCGTGTAATTTACAATGTTACGGGCACAAGGAAAACATTTACTGATCTTGAAATTAATACCAGGCACACAGTTAATGTACGTGCAAGAAGCGCGAATAATGAAAGCAGAGTAACAGGGAATTTACAGGCCACGACACTGCCCCCTGTTCCCCAAAGTATAACATCCGGCTCTTCATCTGACGCAATTAGCATATCATGGTTGAGGATATTAAACGTCACCGGATATGAAATTCTTTTCGATGGTACATATATTAATGTTTCTGCCAACACAGACGCAAGAAGAATCCATAATGTTCCTAATCTAATCCCGAATACAGAATATCATTTTAAAGTGAGAGCCAGAAACGCGGGCGGTAATGGTGCGTTCAGCGAAGAACATTCTCGTTATACGTTATTAGAAAGGCCCCTTAACCTGCGGGCAACATCTATAACAGAGACATCTATAACAATGCAGTGGGATGCTGTAAATGGGGCAACAAATTATGATGTAAGCGTCGGAGGTGTAATACATAATGTTTCAGGCACGATAGGCACATTTAATAATCTTGACCCAAGCACACGTTATACTATTAATGTTCGTGCAAGAAATAGCCATAACCATAGCGCGGTAACCGGAAATGTAACGGTAACTACGCTTCCTCCGGTACCCCAAAATATTACAACGACATCCACCCCCGTATCTGTGATGGTAGCCTGGGACAGAATACTAAATGCAACAGGATACGAAGTTATTTTTAATGGCGAAACAATTAATGTAACCGCCAATGCCGAGGCAAGAAGAGGACACACAATATCTAACCTATTGCCTGATACGCGGCATCGGTTCAGAGTAAGAGCGAGGAATATAAGCGGAAACGGAGCCTTCAGTGATGAAATGACCGCCAGTACGTTATTGGAAACCGCAACAGTGCCGGAAAATGTTCGTGTTGTGGGAACAACAACAAGCACAATATCATTGGAATGGGATCCCGTCGCAGGTATAAACAGGTATGAAGTTGTTGTTGACAGAGTTAATGTATTTTCCACGGCTACGGCATCTATGACATTGAGAAATCTTCTGCCGAACAGAAGTCATACGATTAATGTCAGATCTGCGAATGCACACACTGTCAGCGCATTATCAAGAAATATAACGGCTACAACCAATATTGCTGTTCCGGTTGTGACCGCAACCGCTGCGGCAACATCCGTTACAGTCGGATGGAATACTGTTCCCGGAGCAACTAATTATGATATTACATTTAATGGAAACACATTAGGGCTGGGTAATGTTACGTCCAGGTCATTTACTGGCTTAACGCCGGAAACGGTTCATACATTCAGCGTAACATCGCGTAATGCAAGAGGAAGTAGCTACCCCAGTCCCAAACAATCTATATCTACCTTACCGCTGGCACCGCCGGTACCCGTTAATGTTACAGCTACTGCGACGCATAACACTGTGACGGTATCATGGGACGCAGCACCAAGAGCAACAGAATATGATGTTGTTTTTGGCGGCACAACATTTACAACGTCCGCGACATCCCGTACGTTTACTAATCTTGCATCAAACACGAATTTTACGTTTAGAGTAAGGGCAAGAAACGCCGGAGGACAGAGCGTGTTAAGCGTGAACAACACAATAAGAACATTAATCGCTCCGCCTGTATTTCCGTCAAACATCAGGGCAATAAATGTTTCTCAAAGGCAAATGACGGTTGTTTGGAATCCCGTGACCGGCGCAACAGGATATGATATAAGCTTTGACGGTAATATTATCAATAACAACACAGCTACATCCCGATTGTTTAATAATTTAATACCGGGAAGAAATTACCGCGTCAGAGTAAGATCAAGGGGAGCCGGAGGAAACGGTGACTTTAGTCCCATTCATGTATTTAGGACGGTAAGTTTATCAAACAGCAATACTGGAAGCATGGGGATATTTAACGGCAGGCCGAGCTTTAGTTTTGGTGACCCGATAGATGCCACCAACGGTGCATTTCTTTGGAACTTTACACTTCTTAGTATTGATGCCAAAGATGTGATGGAATTTCAAATTAATTATAATTCAAAACGCGAAAACAATAGCGTGCTTGGCCATAAATGGAATCATTCCATGGGCTTCTCACTGGATATAAAAGATAATATTGCCTGCTTTACAAAACCATCCGGTGAAGTAATACCGTTTATTTTCGATGAGTCCACGCAAAGCTTTTTACCGGAAAACACTGATGACCGATATTCGCTTGCGCAAAAAGGAGACAGGTATTACGTACAATCGATAGAAAATGAAGAATATGTGTTTACATCACATCTTGATGAAATACGTTTAAACAATATTGCCTATGTTTACTTAACACATAATGATATCGGGCAGCTTATAACCATTACCGGGCAATACGGGTCGTCCTTTGCATTGAATTATGACGGCGACAAACTCGTCAGCATTAAAGACCCCCTTAGCCGTGCATTTTGTTTTGAGTATAATGGTGATAATTTGATTCACGTTGTAAACCCTGCGAATGATAAGCTGACTTTCAGTTATGATGATTCCGGCAACCTGACAGATATTTATGATTATTCAGGTGTGAATTATCTTTCTAATGTGTATTCATCCGAAAATGAAGTTTTAGAGCAAAATTTAATTGAGCGTGGAACCGCCGGCGCATCTTTTAATAAAACAAACCGGGTAAATTCATATACCGATGAGTTGGGCAATACAATATATTATCATCTTGATGAACATCAAAATGTATCTGTTGTGGATCATGCGTTGGGATCTGTTGAATACAAGCGTAACGATAAGGAGCAGATTACAGAACAGACAGATGAACTCGGAATCGTTACCAAATTTACTTATGACGACAACCAAAGGTTATCCGAAGTATCATATACCGACGGAACCTCCGAAGCAACTGAGTACAACGATTTTAATATGCCTACCAAAATTAAACAAACTGATGATACTGAAGTTATGTTCACGTATGATGAAAGAGGCAACCTGCTTATTGAAACCGATGAACGCGGCAATTCCGATAACTTTGTATACGATGAAAACGATAATATAATAACACATACAGACAAAAACGGAAATTTATCCTTTTTTACTTATGATAATACCGGACAATTAAAAACAGAGGTTGATCCATTAGGAAATACAACTAAACATATTTATGATGCTGTTGGTAATCTCGTTTATACTGAGTCTCCGATGGGGCGGCCGACATCTTATAAATATAATATAACGGGTGATCTGATCAGCGTTGCCCAAAATGGTATTACAGCAACGTTTACTTACGATGAAAACGGAAATAGAACAAGTATTACAGACAATATGGGCAATTCTAAACACTATATTTATGACTCAATGAGTAATGTTGTTTCTGAAACGGACTTTATGGGTAACAAATATGACCATGTATATAACGAAAAAGGATTGTTAACAGAAAATATTGACCCCTTAGAATTTAAAGAATATTTTGAGTATGACGAATTGGGTAATGTAATATGTTCTGTTGATAAAAACGGCAACGCAACAATTAATCTGTACAGTAAATCAAGTCAATTAGTTGAGGTGCAGATGCCATTAAACCATACAACGAAGTATAAATATAACAAGCTTGGCTATGTTATTGCTGAAACCGATCCCAACGGAAATGAAACATATTTTACATACGACAAGGCCGGTAGAGTGGATTCTATAATCAACGCATTAGGTCATATTACTGCTTTCACATATGACAAAGCAGGCAATATTTTATCCGAAACAGATACAAATGGTGCAGTTACACGTTACACCTACGATAAAGAAAATAATCTTATAAACATCGAATCAGATAAAGGTTGTAAAAGATTATTTTACGATGCTGCCGGCCAATTGGTTAGTGCGTGGGATGAAAACAATAATATTGAAACATCGGAATATGATGCGGACGGAAACGTTTCATCATATAAAGACAAGGAAGGCAACGTCACAACTTACATTTATAATGATGCCGGTCTTTTAGCCGGGGAGATTAATGCACTTGGTGGAAAGACAGTATATGAGTATGACAAAAACGGAAATAAATCGATGATTACAGATCCTAATAATAACAGCAGATATTATTCGTACAACGCTAACGGCGATTTAATTAAAGAAACAGACCCTATGGGTGGAGAAACATTACATAAATACAACGCCCGTGGAGATCTTATTTTTAAAACGGACGCCAACGGTAATGAATCTGTTTTTGAATATGACGGAAATGGTAACGTAATCAAAGAAATTAATCCCGCGGGCGGAGAAACAATCTATACATATGATGCTCTTGACCGTATATCAAATATAACCGATGAAAACGGATATGAAAACAGTTTCAAATACGATAAGGCGGGTAATCAAATTGAAAATACTGACGCAAACGGAATTGTCAGAATCTTTGAATACGATCCATTAAACAGACCCATAAAAGCATCTGATCCGGACGGCTCTACCTGCTTATCTTATGACAACAAAGAAAACATCATAGAAATCATTGCTTCGGATGGCGCTGTATCAAAATATGAGTATGACGCCCATGATAGAATTACTAAGATCTATGATGCAATGGGAAATTCAAGTGAATTTAAATACGATATTAAGAATAACATAACAGAACGTACTGACGCTAACGGCAATGTCACAAAAATGACCTACTCTCCAAACGGAAACCTTTGCTCAGTAACCGATCCCGAGGGGAATATTGAAACCTATTTTTATAACACAATGGGTTGGGTAACAAAAAAAGTTGACCCTTCTGGAGTGGTAACAGAATACGATTACGATGCTGTTGGTCATGTTATTTCCGCGAAGGATGAAGAGGGCGGTAAAATTCATTTTACATACAATCCATTGGGTGAAATTGCATCTGTCACGGATCCAAACGGAAACAAAACAGAATACAAATATGATTACAACGGTAATTTATTACAGACTGTTGACGCAAACGGAGAGCATTTCTTTTATGAATACGATTCGCTGAATAACGTCACTAAGCTATATAATACATCAAACAAAGCCCCCATCATTTTTAAATACGACAAAAAAGGGCAGATGATAAAGGAGATACTGCCAACACATGCCGAGCGGTCATATGAATACGATGGTAACGGTAATGTTGTTCAACGCATTGACGAAGACAATAATAAAACGGTATATGAATACAATTTATCAAATAAACCCGTATCTGTTTTGTTCGCTGATGGAAAGAATATTCAATACAGATATAACTGTAACGGTGACTTAATTGAGTTAAATGACTGGAACGGAACTACTGCTTTTAAACGTGACATTTTAGGGCGTATTATAAATGTTACTGATCATAATGGATATTCATCAACCTATACTTACGATAAAGTTGGCAATAAAAGGTCTATGCTCTATCCTGACGGCAGTATGGTTAAATACGCATACGATAAAAATAACCGTTTAAAGTCTGTTCTTGATTCGGATAATGATTCTACGCTTTTTGAATATAATCCTGATGGAAAGATTGCAAAAATTGTTCAGCCAAACGGAGATATAACGGATTATAATTATAATTCACTGGGAGCAATTAATAACCTCACATACTCATCCAAATTGGGTAAAAGGCTATCTAAAGATTTTGTTTTTGATAAAGCTGGAAATATTGTTTTAACAACGCAATCCATTGATAACCCGTCTGTTGCAGCCAAAGTAAAATCTTATAATTACGATAAAATCAATCAGCTTGTATCTTACACTGAAGATGGGATAACCATAAATTATGAATACGACGGCAATGGAAACCGGACGAAAAAAACCTGTTCTTCCGGCTCCCCGGAAACTAACTATACATATAATGAATTAAATCAACTGATAACAAAATCTAAAGGTGACAGGCATTATCTTTATAATTACGATAAAAGAGGCAACTTGGTTTCAGAATTAGTTAATGACACCACAGTCAACGCCTATACTTTCGATATCACTGACCGTATGGTTGAGGGAAAGAACTTAAAAACGGGAGAGCATAGCTGTTACGTATATAATGGCTTGGGTGTGCGCGTTAACAACAACGATGTGGAATATATCCCGGACTACACGAGCTCTAACATTAACAATATCATGATGATAAAAGACGGTCATGTATCTACTCTATTATATGGAATAGGACACGATCGAATATGTCAAAAATTGGGATATACGTCAGATAAAAATTCCGGATTTAATAATTTGGAATATATTGATAAAATATATTTTCAATCAAATATTTTGGGTAATACCGTATTTGCCTCGGATAAAGATGGAAATATTATAGACCATGTGATGTTTGATCCCTGGGGCAAGCTGCAATCTCAGATATCCGAAAGAACAAAAATGAATGGAATAGGGAGCGCGGATCGGTTTACCGGACATACCTATGACCCGGTTATTGATAAATATTTCGCAAAAGCAAGATTCTATGACCCTGTTAACGGCCGCATGATATCAATTGATCCGGTCTATGCAGACAGAAATCTGTACAGATATGCCTTAAACAATCCACTAATCAATATAGATTTGGACGGACAGCTTCCTGTGGCTTTAGCCGGATTTTTAACCAAGTTATTGGAAATATTGAGAAATCTTTCTATGCGTGTTTTAAAATCTGTTATTGCTTCAATGTCATCAGAATTTGCTATACAGCTATCCAGACATCATAGGGGGCTTGGTTTTAATGGCGATGCAATTTTAAGAGCAGCAATGCAAGGTGCAGCATCAAGTACATTGAGAGAATTATCATATTTAAATCGTTTTATTAGAAACTTAGGGAATCACTTTCGCGGCAGACAAGCTATTAATTTTTTCACTAATTTATTCGGTACTATTATTGGTGATTTTCCATCGGGTGTACCACGAAGCACACTATGGGATGCTTTTATATCCGGATTAGCAGGAGCTGCACATACCTCTTTATCCAATCGCTTCAGTGGTTTTTTAGGAGATGTAATAAACGATATTCTTTCAATCGCGCACGGTCGCTCTATTTCGGAACTTTGGGATCATACCATTGGTTTTCCGGGTACTCGGAACAGAAACCCCGCCGCAGTATGTCAAAATGATAGAGCACGTACAGGAACAGGATTTGAAATACAGCGCGGACATAGATACGTCGAAGTATGGACACGGAGAAGAAAATTCATACAAGTTAGATGCATTTTTACCGGACGTCTTATGTGGAGATGGAGATGGGTACGCGTTCGGACGTGGAGAAGAATACCCACAGTCTCAATAGTATCCACTAACAGGTCGGCACAATCTCCCTCAACCAGACCTGCTTCAATATCCTCTTCACCGAGACCAACGGGCGGGTCTAAGTTAGGAATAATAGCGCCGACGACCAACAGGCCTGCGCAATCATCTTCAATCCGGTCTACGCCAAGATCTTCGATCAATTCTATACGTGTATCTACAAGCAGATTAAATCAAAGATTATCAAACAGTTCACTACTTCGATTAACACCAAGACCCCGGCAAAGAATTAACCCACCTATCCGTAGACCTTTAAGGCTACCGGCGGTAACCAGATCCTTTACACCACCCCCGAGGCTGAGACATAGACCACCTTTCATACCCAGGAGAAGTAATGTACAGCCCGATATGTCTGTATTTGGATTGCCGCGAATATAGGTCATGTAAGATATCCTGTGTAAACTCCAAAGTGATAAAATAAAACAAAGGAGTTGACAGAAAATGGCAAGACGACCCAAAATAACCCCGGAAGAACGCGCACGGCGAGCAATGATGATGGAGATGGTGCGGGAGTTGGGAATAACCAACGCAGCAGACCTGTACACCGCACTGCGCGACATGTTCGCCGGCACGATGGAAGAAATGCTTCACGCAGAGTTGGATGAGCACCTTGGATACGAAAAACATGATCAAAAACCCAAGGAAACCACGAACCGCCGAAACGGAACAACCCCGAAGAAGGTGCGTACCCAAAACGGTGAAGCAGTGCTGCAAGTACCCCGAGACCGCGAAGGAAGCTTTGAACCGACGGCGGTGTCCAAGCGACAAAACGATATCAGCGATATTCAGGACAAAGTCATGTCCATGTATGCGAAGGGTTTGTCTGACCGTGATATAAGCGATATCATAGAAGAAATATACGGTTTTTCGTTAAGCCACGAAACCATCTCCCGTATCGTAGGCCGTGTGATGCCGCGTATAGAAGAATGGCAGTCACGGCCGCTTGAAGCCATTTACACCTTCGTATATGTAGACGCCATGGTGGTAAAGGTAAAGGAGAACGGAAAAGCGGTTAATAAAGCGGTTTATACGGTATTGGGCATTGACTACAACGGCCATAAAGACGTCTTGGGCATGTGGATAAGCCTCAACGAAGGTGCTCATTTTTGGATGATGATATTCGACGAACTAAGGGCTCGCGGAGTACAGCGCATGTTGTTTGCCTGCATTGACGGTCTGAAGGAACTGGAGAAGGCCATCCTCACCATCTTCCCCCAGACCCATGTTCAGCGCTGTATGGTGCATCTTGTACGCAACAGCGTCAAGTATGTTCCAAGCAAACATTACAAGGATATTTGCCGTTATCTTAAAGCCATCTATTCCGCGGTTTCACTTCAGGCGGCCAAGGATGCCCTGGCATCCTTGCAGGAAAAATGGGCTGAGGATTACCCGCTTGCCGTGCGTGTTTGGGTCGATAATTTCGAGCATGTCGAGCGGCTGTTTGAACTGCCGTCCGCGATCCGGCGCATGGTTTATACCACAAATATGATCGAGGGGCTGCATTCAGCGATGCGTAAGGTTACGCGGGGCAAGGCGGCTTTCCCGAATGACGACGCTGTTTTCAAGGCTCTTTATCTTCGGGTTATGGATGTCAGTAAAAAATGGACCTTGCCTGTTCCCAATTGGTCTGTTATTTTGGGACAGATTGATGTGTTGTTTCCTGCACTTTTATAAATGCTTTTTCTTTGTTCTTTTTGTGTTTACACAGTTTTCTTGACATGACCATAAAAGGGGTGTATTTAGAAATTACGTCAAAATGTAATGGATTTTGTCCGTACTGTCATAACAATTCTAAGTTAAACGGTGCAGATATCCCATTAA
>JGI20163J15578_10000102_pt1 | contig 33381 bp, 27 predicted proteins | sample TergutCu122P1_FD_15578 | JGI IMG/M metagenome (IMG submission 15578)
CAAGCCCCCGCAATGCAGAGAGAGCGCAAAGTCTGGCAGTCCACAAAATTATAATAATCGAAAGAAACCCCGCCACTCCGGAATTTGCGGAGCTTAGAAAATTATCAATAATATCTTGAACATTAAAAACACTAAAAATAAAGCCAAGCGGCTTAAGCAGCTCCTCCAGCAATTCCGGAGAAGCAATCAAAGCGCGGGAAAGCAAAAGAGCAATGAACAGCAGCGCCGGCGCTGCCGAAAGTAGGAAGCCATAGGCGCAGGCTGCAGCATGATTTATCAATCCGTTTTTGTTAAAAAGCTCAAAGCTGATCCATAAGCGCTGCGCCATGAGAAGAAAGAAACTCTTTATTTTTTTCATATGACTGTTTTCATAAAACCTTTTTCATGTAACGCTTGGAGTCCGGAACCGCCGAACAGGCGGCGCAGCGTATATTGCTTGTTAGGCGCTGTATTCGATTCTTTACGGCCTCAATACCCATTCTCCTGTGGTAAAACTTCGAATGCCGGTATCAAGATTGAATTCGCCGATAATCATTAATGTATTAAGGCTTTCGCCGCCGCCTATCAACCAATTTGGGGGTAAATCATTGTTTTTTACAAAATCCCTTGCAAAAATAATCAAGTCATCATCTCGCGGATTAAGCGGATGATCAAAATCATCAATAGAGAAAATTGTATATGCAATTGCCAAAGTGTGGCCGCTTAGACTTAGATTCGGAAAGCTGCCGTCGTATATCAATGTTCCGCAGTCAACTTGCCAAGCATGTAAAGTGTAATGATGTGCGATTACTGTTCGTTCTTGTCGCACTATGAATCTAAAATCATCTGTAAGTTTATAAACCGGAAGCGTTGCCTCTGCGATATCCGGAAAGGCTGCAATATGTGTGACGTGCTTTAATTCATTTGTTTCAGGATACCAGACATAAGCGCCCGGTATAGTGTCAAAACGATAATTAAGATTCCCGCCAGGAAAATATTCAAGGGAATTCCATACAAATGTCCAAAAATGTTGATTCGGCCATTGCCATCCGCGGACAGAAAATAGCACCTCCGTCTGACCGTTCATGTATGTTCCAATAAGCCTTCTTGCTACCAAAGGGTGTTCAGGCTCCGTATCAAGCCCAATTATTCTAATTTCATTGGGAACAATGTTTCCGTTTTCAATATACTTACTAAAAACCCAACCCTGCTCCTGTCCAATGACAAATGAAAGCAATGGATCGCCGCCTCTCCAAGCTGGCCAATCTACTACATTCCTAATTAATAACCAGCGCCCGGTATGACCGTCTATTGTATCTGTGTTATTTGATGTACCTAAAATCGCTATTCTTGTATTTTTTGTTGCAGAAAAAAGTATATCACTTTGAAATGAGGGGTAGCGGTGAATGTTTACACCATCGGCATTTACAATAGTGATATATACAGTTCCCAGATTAGGATAATGCAGTTCCCCTCTAACCAATTCTACAAGCAATTCTTCGGCAGCTTGTCTTATAAAACCTTCTTCATCGATTTGCTCTGCTGTTTCAGTTTTTTTTTCAAAACTATCCGTAAAAATGTCTTGAGAAACGTTTGGCTCGCTACTTCTTCTTGTGTTACAAGCTGACAAAAAAAGTAAAACCACAAAAATTAATAAAAAATATTTTTTCAAAATTTCCATACTTAATCACTATTTTACACTTTTTCGACAATATTGTCAATCAAATATTTTGCTTATGTAATTATTAAACAATATTTATCATCGAAATATTGCGCCTAACAACGGCATACGACGTTTTGAGCGCCAGAATAAGCGAAGCCGAAAGGTTTTGCAGCCCTGAAAAAATTGGCGGAGAAAACGCCGCAAAGAGCGAATAGCCCGACTGGCGTTTTTCGTAACCCGAGTCGCCAAACAGGCGGCGTAGCGTATACCGTTGTCAGGCGACGTATTTTTCTTTTATTCAATAATCATATCTTAAATATGGCAATATATGCCTTAAAAAATCCAATCTTCTATTTAAGTAGTTATGGTATATTATATCTGGAAAAATAAAATGGCTTCCTGAAAATATATTTCTCTGCCCTAAAATTCCTGTTTTAATTTTTTTATCCAAAATTCTGATTATATCCTCTATTCTGTTATTAAGCATAAATAATGCACTTTCCAGCAAATAATTATGATTAGCCAATCTGTTTATTTTTATTCTCAATAATTTTTTTCTTAAATCCCTGTTAGAAATCATATTTTCATCTACTACTGACAAAATATAATACATTCGCAAAATTACAGCCAACAAACTGAAATTACTCATTTCCAAAGCACCTTGCAATATTCTGTTATTCGCAGCAATTCTTACGTTAAATTCATAATGATCATTAATCAAATATATTGAACCTTTATAATGTATTAATAATCCAGGTGGTATATAATAAGTCAGCAGTCTGCCCGTCTCTTTTTTTGAAAAAATGTTCCTGCCTTCAATTATTGTTGCTATCGTTACAGTAACAATACCATCTCCTGTAACTTTCAGTGTTTCAGGCAAAAAACCTTCATGGAAATTTATATTATCATAAAGAAAATATCCTTGAATCGTAACTAAATCACCATTACAATTTATAATAAAATTACCGGCTCTTGTATAACCAATTTTATCATTTTCAAGCCTTATCCTAAAAAACCCTTCTCCATGAATAGCAAAATCAGTGTTTACCCCTGTAAACATCAAAGAACCTTGCGAAGTATTAATATTTTCTGTCGCTCTGTTATATTGGGGGTTAAAAAACGATTTATACCCCCATGTTTCTATGTTTGATAAATCTATATACAATAAACGATATTCTTTTAACAACTTATTTTGATCTGCATAGATAAATGAGGAAAAAATAATAAATAATATGAGGAAAAAAATCTTCACTATTAAACCTTATCAAAATATTATTATTCTGTCTGTCCATACTCACTACCTATAGGACACAGCAACCTTAGGAATAGATATACCCATAGTATCAGAAAATTCTGCTGGTGTCATCCCCTTTAGGGAATCGTGCGGGCGGTAATGGTGGTATTTATCCAGCCATTTATTTACAACTTCACTTAATTCACTTACTGTCCATACTCACTACCTATAGGACACAGTTGCCTCATGAATAATCTAGCCAAATGAGTGTGTGCCTCATAATAAAAATCTAACCCAAATAAGCTTATCCGTAGGGGGGGGACGGGAAGCAAAATGAGGTTGTCTATGCAAACACGAAAGGAGGTTTTTCAAGAAGCAAGTAAACGGTATCAGAAAGCAAATAAAAAGGAAAAAACAAAAATCCTTGACGAGTTAGTTGAGCATCTGGGCTGTAGTCGAAAATACTTATTACATGTTTTGGCTAACTTTGGAAAAACAATCAAGTTTAAAGCCTGTAGCCGCAGGCGCAGAAAATAAATACTTGGAGGATCAAATGAAAAAAATATCTAATATTAGGACTATTTACCATATTTTTGTTTGGATGTGCAACAACAAATAGTACTATTCACCCAAGTAATCCCAATATTGAATTTACTTCAAATAATCAGGGGCTTTTAATCCGTACTTTAGATCGCAATGTAAAATTATTTGTGCCAAATCGTAATCTTCGTCCTGTAACGGAAATCAATTTTACTAATAAGTATTCATAAAACACAAGCATTTCTGTATGCTTATTCACCTTTGTAAACTTATCTCGCATAATTATTCGCAAAATTAATTCTCGTGACTTTACATGAAACACTTCTTGAATATCTTCATTCTATCCAAGTAATTAACTTGGAATAATTATGTTTAATCACAAAACGGCATATGCCATTTTTCGAGGGAAAATGTAAAATCTAAATAAATTTTTAGAAAAGCCTTGACTTTTACACAAGATTATGTGTAAAATATTATGGGGGATAAAAATATGCCTACAAACCTTGCAATAAATGATGAATTACTGGCTTCGGCTCTTAGTGTTAGTGGATTAAAAACGAAAAAAGAAACTGTCAATTTGGCTTTAGAGGAATTTATCCAAAAGAGACGACGTAAAGAGGCAATTGAATTATTTGGGAAGATTGATTTTTCCAAAGAATGGAATCCCAAAAAAGCTCGCGGTAAAATATGATCATAATTGATACAACAATATGGTCAAAAGCATATCGCCGCAGGAGAATTACTAACGAGGATCAAGGTATTGTAACAGAATTATTCAATATTCTTGAATTTGAACAAGAAGTATTGGTTGGTTCTGTTAGACAGGAGTTATTGTCAGGTGTATCCGATAAAAATGTTTTTCATGATTTAACAGTTAAACTAAATGGATTTAATAATTATGAAGCACAATTAGCAGACCATGATTTAGCTGCTGAATATTTTAATATATGCTCAACTAATGGTATTCAAGGCTCTCAAACCGATTATTTAATATGTGCTATAGCGTATAGATACAATCTAAAAATATTTACAGAAGATAAGGATTTTAGTTACTATAAAAAATATTTGCCAATAAAACTACATGAAAAAATTTAAAACAATGCGCTCGTGCTGCTGCGTAGGCTTTTTGAAATATTCATTGACAAAATGAGATTGCGCTCTTAAATTTATTAAAGAGTAAAATTTTCGGAGTAGTAATTGCAATATCATAGACCTGTACTAATACAGGAACAAAAGATGAAGCTGAGCCCTCAATTGTTTCAGACAATGCAGTTGATGGCTTTGCCAATTCAGGAACTAAAGTTAAAAATAGCCGAAGAAGTGGAAAATAACCCTGCTTTGGAAGCAATAGAGCATAGTACTACTATTTCTCTCGATGATATTTCCAAAAAAAGCATTGAGCCGGATGATTATTCCGAAGAAAGCTTCCCATCCGGGGGGGCTGTCTGGGAACAGGATTTTACTTCAGGCGCTTTATCGCATTCGGACAATAACAGCGACACCAAGAGAATGTTTATGGAAGGCGCTTTGTCTAGACCAAAGTCCCTACAAGAGTACCTTCTGGAGCAGCTTCTTGTGCAGCCTGTTAAAAAAAACATTCTGGAAATAGGAAAACTTCTTATACAAAACCTTAACGAAGATGGCTTTAATATAGAAAAAATTGATGTTCTTACAAAAGGCTTTATTCCCGCAGATATTGACGAAGCAGTATCTCTTGTGAGAATGCTTGACCCGCCGGGAACTTGCACAGATTCTTTTAAAGAAGCGCTTATTGTTCAGGCAAAAATAGATAATAATGCGCCTTCATATACTATAGAAATTATTGAGAAATATTTTGAGCTTCTTGAAAAGGAAAAATACAGGGAGATAGCAAAAAAACTGGAAATTAGTGAAAGAAAAGTATTAAATGCTCTTAATTATATCAAAACACTAAATCCTTTTCCCGGAAGGCAGTTTTCTACAGAAACTACGATATATGTAATTCCAGATTTAATGATTACTGCTGTTAATGACGAAATTGTTATTAGGCTTAATAAAGAGGAGATTCCTGTATTAAAGATAAACCGGGATTTTAGCGATCTTCATAAAAACAAGAGCAAACTGCCGGACAAGAGCGCCCGGCAATTTGTGGGCTCAAAAATCAGAGAAGCAGAGGCATTTATAAGTAATATTTATCTGAGGAATCAGACGCTTTTAAAAACAGCAAAAGCCATTGTTCATTTTCAGGAGGATTTTTTCCTAAAGGGACCAAAATTTCTGACGCCGCTTGTTATAAAGGATATTTCGGAGTTAGTGGGAGTCCATGAGACTACAATTTCAAGAATTTCCAATAGAAAATATGTTCAAACAGACTGGGGAATATATGAATTAAGGTATTTTTTTTCCACAGCTCTTTCGCGAACCAACAGCAAGGAAGAGATGGTTTCCAGTGTTAGCGTTAAACATATTATAAAAGAGATAATCGAAGAAAAAAAAGCAAAAAAACGTTTATCGGATCAGAATATAACTGATATTCTTAAGGAAGAGAAAGGAATTAATATTGCAAGAAGAACTGTTGCTAAATACAGAAAAGAATTAGATATAGCGCCTTCATTTGAAAGGTAAGTTCACAAAAAGGAGTAAAATATGAACTTGGAGATTAAAGGGATTCATTATGAGGTAACCGACAGAACAATTGAGCAGATTGAAAAAAAAGCAAAAAAAATTGAATTTGCAGCAGACATGATTATGGATTTGCCTATTAGAATTGAAAGGGAGAAGGGAGTTTATATTATTTCTGTGAATATTAACTTTAGATGGGGGTTAACCCACTATATTAAAGTAGAAGATCATGATCTTTATGATGGAATAGATAAAATAATGGATAAAATTAGACTAAAAGTCGCAAAAGAGAAGGAAAAAATTAAAGATCGCTCCGATAAGGCCTGATTTTTTGGAAAATATTGGCGGGCAGACGTATAGCCTATTACTGCCCCTTGCCGAAAGGCGGGGGCAGCATCAGTATGAGATTTTGGGCAAGCATGAGACATTGGACATAAAAAAAATATATGGTAGGATCGGAACAACTAGTATTATGGTAGACGAGAGATGATTGAAAAAACTGTTGTTGTAAAAAACAAGCATGGTATTCATGCAAGGCCTGCTGCGTGTATAGTAAAACTTGCCGCTGGCTTTAAGTCCGATATAAAAATAAAAAAAGATGGTACAGAAATAAATGCAAAGTCTATTATGGGCATAATTTCTCTGGCTGCAGTTCTTAACACAGAGCTGACAATAATTGCCGAAGGGGAAGATGCGGCAGCTGCAGCCGAAGCAATATATAATTTATTTGAGAGCAAATTTGAAGAAGAATAGTCTAATCTTGTCTTTTTTGTTATTTTTTCCCCTATTACATGTTTATGCTGCAACCCTGGAGACATCCTATAATCTGGACAGCAATAATCTTTTAACTTGTTCGATAAGGACTCCTCCGATGAGAGCAAGAAGTATTTTGGAGATGATGGATATAGGGCACAGAACAGAAATTATTTTTACCATCAGGGTGTATCAGGATCAACGGCGCTTTCTTAGGTTTCGCGGCAATCGGCGTATAAAAGATTACTCTGTGTCGTATGTTGCAACGCGAGACCTTGTAAGCGGAGCTTTCAGAATAGTAAAAAATAATGGGCAGAGAATTACCAAAGAGAACGAAGAGGCTTTTTTTAATTTCTTTTTTTCTGCTAATGACATTAGGATTGATATGAGCGATGCTGAAAAAGGGGACTATTATATAGTAGGCCGGGTTGAAGTTAGGGTAATCAAGTTAATTCCTCCGCTTAATCTTCTATCCAATATTCTTCCGGGCATTATAACAAGGACTGACTGGGAAAGAGTTGGCGCATTTAGGATAAATTAATGAAGGGACCGTATCCTCTTATAAAATCAAGGGCTGGTCTTTTAAGCATACTCTTTATTTATACATTCATAATTTTTTTAATACTTTTTCTGTCGAGGCAGATAATGGGTGATCTCGCAACTGATGATCTTCCCGCACGGTTTATTTTGCTGCCTTTTGCGATTGTTCTGCCTCTTTTTCTGGCAGGAAACATTATCATAGCTGTTTTAAAAATAATAAGGGACACAAAGAGAAAAAAGCCGGGCGCTACTTTTAAAGTTAAATTAATACTTTTTTTCTCTTTTGTTGCGTTTGTCTCTGCTGTGCCGCAAGCAGTTCTTTCAATAAGTTTTATTGATATTGTTATGAAGTCATGGCTTGTGAGGGATCATTCGGGGGCTGTAAGAGGCGGTCTTGAGATTGCCATGAATTATTACAGGGAAAGAACTGCTGCTCTTGAAGCTGTTGTAGATTCTCCATTTTTTATCTATACTGCAAATTTTATACCGTACGACCAGGAGAGGGCGTGGACAATATATAAGGAAAGTTTTCCGTTTATCGCTGGTATGCAGGTTCTTAGAGACGGAAGAACAATTTATTTTAATGGCGATGAGAGGGGAAGAATCTCTGATTACAGGGTGCCGCCTGCAGGAAGGGGTCTTCTGGCAAAAGAAACGATTGAAGAGGTTGCTGTTTTAAGGGCGCAGGGGGTTTTTAGAAGCCGGGGGGTGGTTTATTCTGTTGTCTTTAGCTCGTTTCTTCCGGAAAGTTTTGATGCCAGGGCAGAAAGGCTTACATCGTCCCACGACATTCTTCTGCAGTTGGAGAATTATCAGGCTGTTTTTACGCTTGTAATTCTTGGGGTGCTTATTTTCTTTACTTTGCCGATTTTTCTCTTGTCTATGATTATAAGCTTTAGGCTGGCGGAAGAAATTCTCCACCCTATAGTGCAGCTCGAAGAGGCTACGCGCCGGGTTGCAGAGGGTGATTTTTCCTTCAGGGTTCTTGCAAGGCCGGGAGATAATATTTCGGTACTCATTAGTTCTTTTAATCAGATGATAAAAGAACTTGAATCTTCGCGAAAGAAGAATATGCATGCAGACAAAATTAATGCATGGAAGGAAATTGCCCGCAGAATGGCGCACGAGATAAAAAATCCGATTACGCCAATCAAGCTTTCGGCAGAGCGGGTTCTTAGAAGGTACAATTCTGCAGATCCAAACTTTGACAAGATTCTTAATTCTTCGGTGCGGGTTATTGTAACAGAGGTTGACAGATTAAACCGCCTGCTGGAAGAATTCAGCGATTTTGCAAGAATGCCGCCATTTGTATTTTTGCCTGCAAAGCCTGCAGAAATTATAAGAGAGTCCTGTGAAATTTTTTCTTCTTCTTCGCCGGGCATTAGTTTTGATACTGCCATTGCAGATGAAGATGCGATTATTCTTGCGGATAACGAAAAAATAAAGCAGGTTCTTATAAATCTTTTTGCCAACGCTATTGATGCAATGGACGGGCAAGGCGTTATTCGCATAAGGACAGATAAAATAATTAAGGAAAACAACTCGTTTTTTAGAATCCAGATTGCCGATACAGGCTGCGGAATAGATAAAGATATTGCAGATAAAGTTTTTGCGCCATATTTTACAACAAGAGAAAAAGGAACAGGGCTTGGACTTGCTATTGTTGAAAGAATTGTTTTTGACCATAATGGCACGATATGGTTTGAAACCGAAAAAGGAACAGGAACAACATTTTTTATTGACCTGCCCTTTGGAGTAGATGATGAACAAAATACTGATAATTGATGATGAAGAAAATATAAGAGAAGTGTTGTCCGGCATACTGGAAGATGAAGGTTATTCTGTGGATAGCGCCAAAGATGGTCACGAAGGTTTGCAAAAAGCAGAAAGCGGAGATTTTGACTTGGTAATACTTGACGTATGGCTGCCAGGAATGGGCGGCATGGAAGTTCTGGATAAAATTAAAAAAGCAATTCTTGATCTTGAGGTTATTGTTATATCTGGGCATGGAAACATTGATATGGCAGTAAAGGCTGTTAAAAGAGGTGCATTTGATTTTTTGGAGAAACCTCTTTCTCTTGATAAAGTTATTACTGTAGTAAAAAACGCATTAAAACTGGAGCATTTAAAAAAAGAAAACAAAAAGCTAAAAGAGTCGCTTTTTTTGGCAGACACAATAACAGGCTCAACCCATCAAATTGAAAAAATAAGAAAAACAATTAGCCAGGTGGCGCGCTCCGATGCAAGCATAATGATTTTCGGCGAAAACGGAACAGGCAAAGAGCTTGTGGCGCGCGAAATTCATAGGCAGAGCAGCAGGAGTATTCAGCCTTTTGTTGAGGTAAATTGCGCCTCGATTCCGGATTCGCTAATTGAAAGCGAGCTTTTTGGGCACGAAAAAGGCTCTTTTACAGGCGCAGTTGCCGGCAGAAAAGGAAAATTCGAACTTGCAGACAAAGGCACAATTTTTCTTGATGAAATTGCAGATATGTCGCTAAATGCCCAAGCAAAAGTTTTGCGCGCTGTTCAGGAAATGCGGTTTTCAAGAGTTGGAAGCGAAAAAAGCACTCAGGTTGATGTAAGAATAATTTGCGCTACAAATAAAGATGTAGCTGCCGAAGTAAAGGCAGGAAGATTTCGCGAAGACCTGTACTTTCGGCTAAATGTAATCCCCATAAATGTTCCGTCTTTGCGCGAACGAAAAGAAGATATTCCGCAGCTTGCAACCTATTTTCTTAAAAAATACAGCAGCGGAAAACAGTACGGCGCCGGCGAAACAGAAAAAACAATTTCCGAAGAAGGATACGCCATTTTAAAACAATATTCATGGCCCGGAAACATAAGAGAGCTTAAAAATGTTCTGCAAAGAATATCTGTAATGAGCGACGAAACTGTTATATCTTCGGAAACAATAAAATATTATCTTGATGAAGCGCAAGCAGACAATATTCCGCGAGAGAATGCAGAAAAACCAGAGCCAGGGAAATTCCCCATTTATTTTGATTCTGAGTCTGCGCTGAATGATGCAAAAGATTTGTTTGAAATGAATTTTATTATTAAAAAACTTGAAAAAAATGATTATAATATAGCAAAAACTGCAAAAGAAATGGGAGTTTATCCCGGCAACCTTAACCAGAAAATAAAGAAACTGGGGATTGATATAAAATGAAAGCTCTTACAGACAGACAGGCACAGGTTCTCGAATTTATCAAAGATTACAGGAGCAGGAATTCCTATCTGCCAACCATGCGTGAAATAGCAGATTGTTTTAAAATTTCGGTAAAAGCTGCACATGATCATGTTAAAGCGCTTGAAAAAAAAGAAGCCATAAGGTGCAACCTGAGAAAGTCACGCTCCATAGAAATTATTAAAGCAGTAGAAGCTGATGAATTTGTAAATGTGCCAATACTTGGCAATGTTGCAGCAGGGCTTCCTCTTCTTGCAGAAGAAAATCTCGATGGTTATATTACTGTTCCGCTGAAGTTTTTAAAAAAAGGCGAACATTTTGCGCTTCGTGTAAAAGGCGACAGCATGAAAGATGCAGGAATACTTGAAGGCGATATCGCGTTTTTTGTTATGCAATCAAGTGCAGAAAACGGTAACATTATAGTAGCTTCGCTGAACGACGAGGCAATTACCCTTAAAAAGTTTTATAGAGAAGCAAACAGGATTAAGCTTAAGGCAGAAAATCCTGTTTATCCTCCGATTTTTACGCAAAATGCAAAAATTCTGGGGAAGCTGGTTTTTATATACAGGAGTTATGATTAATGGCTGAAAAAAATTGTTATCTACTTCTTGGACCAGAAGTTGGAGAAAAAAACGATTATATACAAACCATAAAAAACTCTTTGGAAAAATCCAGCAAAGGCGAAGTGGATTTATACAGTTTTTATCCTTATGATTCTGATGTTTCCGAGATTATCTCTATAATGCAAAATATCTCTTTGTTTGCGCCAGCCAAGCTTGTTATAATAAAAAATTGCCATGATCTAAAGAAAAAAGATGCGGCATTAATTGCAGAATATATTAAAAATCCGGTAAAAGACTGTGTGCTTGTTCTTACTTCTGATGCAACAAAAGCAGACGCTGCTATCGAAAAAGCTGTATCTGTTGATTGCAAAAAAATATTCTGGGAAATGTTTGACAGCAAAAAGAAGTCGTGGGTAACTCAGTTTTTCCATAAAGAGAAAATTTCGATTGAAAGCAATGCTGTTAATTTTCTTGTAGATATTCTGGAAGGCGACAGCGAATCATTTAAAAAAGAGTGCGGCAAACTGGTTCTTTTTTTTGACCGGAACGAAACCATAACCGAAGAAAAAATTGCAGACTTTTTTTATAACAGGAAAGAGGAAAATATATTTTCTCTTTTTGAATATATTGCACATGGCGATCTGGAAAAATCTCTTGCTGCTGCAAAAAATATGATTCTTTCCGGAGAAAGCGCGCCTGTGCAGATGCTTGGCGGTATTTTGTGGCAGATAAGAAATGTGTATGAGATCGAAAAAATTATTGCCCAAAAAAAATCTTTTTCCGAAGCTTGCACAGAACTTAATATAAGAACAAAAAAAATGCAGGGAGTATATTCCGGTGCAGCACAGAATTATTCTTTAAAAGAAGTTGAAAAAATAATAACGCTTACTGCTTATTACGACCTGCTTTTTAGATCTGTAAAAACCGAAATACAGCTTATAATGCTGCCTGTTTACCTCTATTCGATAATTGTAAATAAAGGCGAAAACTTCCTGGCTGCAGCAGGAGCGCGCCCTGTGCTGTAAAAGCCAGATTGTAATTAATTTGTTTACAAAGTGCAAATATGTGCAATAATGAACCTTATGATGAAGACTAAAAACCTTGTATTTTGTATTTTGCTGCTTACGATAGCAATCACTTTTGCTTGTCAAAGAGGGGAAATCCCCAACCGAATTTTTACAGCAGATGAGTTTATTAGCGCTGCCTCCAACGGGAATTCGCCAAGATTTGCGAATGATGCAGCTATTGAAGCTGCGTTTACCCTCGATTTCCGACCGCAAAGAGCAGAGCCGGTACAGGAAGCGGAATTCCTAAGCGCAGCAGAGCTTGCAGGCGCCAGCAGGGCAAACGCAGGCCGCGGAACCACTGTGGGCGGGGGGCTTAGACCGCTTGCAAATTACCTAACAACATACTTTGATCCCGCAGCAGAAAGAAGCAGAATCGAGGCAATCCGGGCAGCCCAGGAAGCTGGGCGCGCAGGGCAAATAGAAAGCGCAGACGCAGGTCCTCTAACTGTAATAGACTGGGGTCCCAGAGGGGTTTTTACTTCTGCTGTGCAGCGCCCGTCGATTCATGTAATGTTTTCCCAGCCCATGATTCCTGTTGCGACCCTTGGCGAACAAAGCAGCACTTCGCCGATAGTAAGCATTTATCCGGCTGTAAGGGGCGTTTTTCGCTGGTATGGAACCGGTTTTTTGAGTTTCGAAGGCGCAGAACCTTTGCAAAGCCAGCAGATTTATACTATTACTGTGTCGGAAAACGCAACATCGATTTTTGGTACAAGAATTTCCGGGGAGCGCGTTTTTACTTTTGTTACCGAAACCTTAAGCATGAGGAATATTGCGCCAGGCGGAGAATGGCGCGGAAACGCACCGCGTCTGGGTACGCAAAACATATCGCCCGAAACAGCAAGGCAAATCGGCATAGAATTTAATTACCCCATAGAGGCGAATCATATAGCGCAGCATCTGGAAATCAGAGCAGGAGATACATCAAAAAGATTTACTCTCAGACAGGCAGGCGAACGCAGGGTTATTGCAACCCTTGCAGACCCTGTTGATTTTAACACAGAGATAAGAGTAACCTTGCTGCAGGGAGCAAGATCCAGAGGCGGCACAAGGGGAACCGAGGTTGCTCAAACCCGAAGTTTCCGCACGCCAGGGATTTTTAGCGTTTCTAACCATCGCCGCCTCTCCGGAGGCACAAGGTTCCGAAATCTTGTTGAAATTAATTTTACTCATGACTTAAACATAGCCACTGTAGAGCGGGCAATAAGCACAGAGCCTGCCATGCCAATAAGTTCCGAAAATATTGAGGTGTGGGGAAGCACTGTGAGGCTTTTTAATTTGCCTGTGGGTTATGGCGACCGCTTTAGGGTTTTGGTCTCCCAAAACATAGAGGATGTATTCGGCAGAAACTTAAGCGCAGCTTGGGCAGGGAATGTGCAAATGCCAACAGAACCGCCGCCGATTGGCTATGCGCGGTTTTTGCATTCGCATAGTACTCATGCTATGCTTGAAGCCCAGTTTCCGCCGCGCTTTCTTTTTGAATACAGAAATATCGCTCCGAATTCATGGTATTCTTTAACTTCGAATCTTAACCACTTTCGCACCCGCCCAAGACCGTGGGATAGAGGCGGCGCATGGCTTGCTGATCCTCCGGGCGCTGCTCGCTTCTATTTAACTCCTGGCACTGTTAATGCAAGATATTTTGAAGAAATCGACCTTTCGCCTTATCTTAATTCCCAAGGCAGAGGCTTTGTTACATTTATGGCGAATCTGGAGCTTCTTACAAGAGAAAGGCAGCGGGACGGAACATACACTGCCGGTACCCGCCCTGCAAGAAACGAACTTAACATACAGGTTACAGACCTTGGGCTCACAGTGCGTTATGGCTTTAACAGAGCTGTAGTAATGGTTACCAGCCTTTCTACGGGGCAGCCTGTGGAAGGCGCTTTAGTCAGGCTTATTTCGCCGAGGCAGGTAACGCGCGGGGATCTGATGACCCTTGAGGAACTTGTAGCTCTTAATGATTTTGGCAATGCTTTAACAGACAGAAACGGTCTTGCGGTAATACCTTTGAATGCTTCGGTTTTGCGAAACAATGTCGCCGAGCAATGGGCTCTCAATACGCCGTTTGTTCTCGCGGAAAAAGATGGAGACCGCGCGATATTTACTCCAAGAGATCACAGCAGCTGGCGTTTTGGGATTAGCTCACGACAGGCGCGGAGAGCCGAAGAAGTAAGGGCTGTTGCTTTTATGTTTTCCGACCGCGGGCTTTACAAGCCGGGCGAGGTTATAAGCTTTCGCGGCGTTGACCGCTCCAAAGTGCTTGGAATGTATACCATATATCAGGGTGACTATATTATTACGCTGGAAGAAACAGGGCACAGACCTAGTACAATTGCAACCCTTGAAGGTACAACTACAGAATCCGGCAGTTTTTTTGGAACCATCAATATTCCCGAAGATCTAACACCAGGCGCATATCAGCTGGTATATCGCCGCCGGGGCAGCCAAGCCATTGTCGCTACAACGCCAATAACTGTAGCTTTTTTTGAGCGCCTAAGATTTCAGGCAACGCTTTCAGCTCCCCCTGTTGCAGTTATACGCGGTGATGATATCAACCTGAACCTGCGCGCCACTTATCTTGCAGGCGGCAGCCTTTCCGGAGCTTCGTGGGAAAGCGCATGGACAAGAGAAATGTTTACTTTCCAGCCAAGAGGCGCGGAAACAAGAGGTTTTACTTTTGGGCCGCGCAGAGTCTGGGACGCAAGGCGCCATATTGGCTCCGAAAGCGGAGTTCTTAGCGGACAAGGCACAGCAACCCTAAGCCAAGCAACCGGCGGCGGCAATGTTGTCGGCGCTGCGTATATCTACCGGGCAGAAGCCAGAGTTACTGATATTGGAAATCAGATGGTTACTGCTTTTCGCTCGGTCGTAGTGCACCCTGCGAGTTTTTACATTGGTCTTTCCAGGTCAGGCAGCGGTTTTGCCAGAGCAGGGCAGGATATAACTTTCAATTATATTACAGTTAATCCTGATGGAGAGAGATTTTCCGGGAATCAGCTTTTTCTGCAAAGCGGGGAAAACGCAAGGCAGCTCAGTGTCGAGCTAATTCGCGAAGAGTGGCGCCGCGTACAGCAGCGCGGAGTGAATAATCAGATTCATGACACATTTTCTCCGGAGCTTGTAACAGATAGCGTTCAGCAGATTGCAATTGGGCGCGACAACAGCGGCACTATAAGAGTAAGACCATCTGTTGCCGGGTTCTATATCCTGCGGGTTTCCAGCCAGGACAGGGAAGGCAGGACAGCTTTAACAGAACTAAACTTCCACGTCACAGGAGCAGGCAGCGGTTTTTGGAACATGACCAATCCTGATGAATTAAGACTCATACCGGATCAGGAAATGTATGAACCGGGCGATACTGCGAGAATTTTGCTGCAGAGCACACTTCCGGCAGGCAGGTATTTAATAACTGTGGAGCGGGAAGGTATATTTACCCAGGAAGTGCGTCATTTTACCGAGCCTGTTTCTATAATAGAAATTCCAATTGCAAGAAACTATGTGCCTGTGGTTTATGTTTCTGTTGCATCCTACTCAGTGCGCACAGGTCCGCCCACTCATGAATATGGCACTCCGGATTTAGACAAGCCGCGTGGTTTTTTCGGCATGACCAGACTTAGGGTAGATCCCAGAACAAGAGCATTTTCGATTAATGTGGAAAGCGACAGAAGAACCTATCGCCCCGGCGAAGAAGTTACCATGACTTTAACCGCAACCAGAGGCGGCAGACCTTTAGCCAATGCAGAGCTTTCTCTGATGGTTGTAGACCGCGGCGTATTGGATCTTATTAATTATCGCGTACCTTGTCCAATAAGTCACTTTTATGCAGAAGAACGCTTTCCCCTTTTTGTGCATGGCGGTGACTCCAGAAGCTGGCTTATGGACCCTGTAACTTACAGCGTAAGGAATCTTGCGGGCGGAGATGCAGAAGGTGAAAGCAAGCTTGAAGAGCGCAAGGACTTTAACCCCACTGCTGTTTTTGAGCCAATGCTTATTACCGATGCCAATGGCAGGGTAACAACAACATTCAGGCTTCCGGATAACCTTACTACATATAGGGTAACGGTTTTTGGAGTGCAGGGAGATCTTTTTGCACTCAGGGAAACCGAAATTGCTGCACAAAACAAGATAAATGTGCGGCAGGTTATACCGCGCCGAATGAGGGAAAGAGATACGTCGGAAGTTGGCGTGCTTTTAACCAATCTTGATTCTGTCTCCCATACCATGACAGTAAGGCTAGACATAGGACCGCCGCTGCCAGACGATGAGGCAAGCGGCAGGAGAAAAGTTCCGGGACAGGCTGTTGTTGACGGAATTGCAGAGCGCCGCGTTGTTGTAAGAAGCGGCGAAAATGCAATGGTCTTTTTTGATGTGGCTGCTGTGCAACAAGGATTTGTTGGTCTTAATTTTACCATCACTTCAAATGTTTTAAATGAAAGGCTTATTCAGGAATTACAAATTGAAAGGTCGTTTGTTTTTGAAACATTTACCACTATTGGTACAATAAGAGGGGATTCCCATGCAGAGGGTTTGGTTATTCCTTCTTTTGCGGATCACGGAGAGGGCAGCCTTTCTGTGATACTGGATGCCACAAGGCTGGGGCTTTTAGATTCCGCTATTACAACCCTTTTCCACTATCCTTTCGGGTGTCTTGAACAGCGTGCCGCCGTGATCCTGCCCCTTGTAGTTTTTGGCGAGTACATTGACAGTCTGGGGCTTAGAAGCGAAGTTGCCAATCCGCAGCGTGTGGTGGAAAATGAGCTTCGATCTTGGGCGCAGATACAGCTTAGTAATGGGGGCTTCCCGTTTTGGCCTTCCGGCACAAGGGCACACTTTTATGTCAGTTTGCGCATAGCCCATGTTATTGCCATTGCGCAATCTAAAGGGATGAACATTCCGGCATCCCTTAACATCCCGGCGCTTAGGGCCTACCTCGACCGGGAATTTCAGGAAGTGCAGCGGTGGCAGAGGGCTTCGCGCTCGTTCTGGTATCAATCCTACTTACAAAGCTTTAAGCTCTATGTTATGGCGCAGTTGGGCGAAAGGATTGATCCGGCGCGACTGGCGGAAATCCTTACCCGCGATAATGTTGACGCTTCGGTACTTTCTTTTGTGGGACTGACTTACCGCACTCTTGGCATGAATACCGAGGCAGCGGCTGTTGCCCAGCGTCTGCGAAACCTTATGCTCATGACTGCAAGGGGTGTCGATATTGTTGACCCGCTTGAAAGAAACCGCTTCAATTTCTTTGGCGGCAGTGTCGAGCAGCTTGCCAACTCCTTGAGATTTTTTGCATGGCAGTTTCCAGGGGACGACATCAATACACGCCTTCTCTTTTCGCTTTTGGAAAACAAGAGGGCCAGCCCCAGCCGCGGTTTCTGGGTAAGTACAGCGGTAACAGCACGGGTTCTTTTGGGAGTAGATGCTTTAATTCGCGCAGAGAATCTGCAGAATATTGATGTGAGCGCTACGGCTTCGCTGGCAGGAACAGAGCTGCTGCAGGGCAGCTTTAGGGGACTTGGGGCAAAACCTGTTATGGAGAGCTTCCATTTTCGCGAGCCGGTGTTAGCCAATCTCCCGAGGGATCGTATGCAGGCTCTTGAGTTTAGGCGGCAAGGCACAGGTTATATTTACTACACTGTTTCCCTCAGGTATGCTATACCCTCGGAACTTCAGTCTTTTAGAGACGAAGGAATTGGGGTTTTTCTCAATATTTTTGATATAAGTACCGGCGAGGAAATAAGCGGAAGTGCGCTTGTAAGCGGCAGAACCTATCGCGGTGTGGTGAGGGTTTCTTCGAGCAGGAATCGCACATTTCTTGCGCTGCGTGTTCCTGTGCCTTCGGGCGCGGAAATTCTCGATGCCACTTTTGTAACTACTGCTGCTTTTGCAGACAGAGGCGGCGTTACCGGGCGCGCGGACGAGGGCGGACAACGCGGTTCTCCTGTGAGTCATCAGGTTATTCTGGACAATGAGATTCAGTTCTTCTGGGATAATTTTAACAGGGGAGATTCAACAGTGAGTTTTCTTTTTCGTGCGGTAAGAAGGGGTGTTTTCCCTACGCCGCCGGTTCAGGCGGAGTTGATGTATGAAGCGGAAATTTTTGGGCGCAGTCAAGGGCTTCTTTATACTATTGAATAAGTGGGTGCTGTGGCTGCAACGGCTGAATAAGCGGCATTGCGTTGCTTTGGCAGCAGCAGCTTTGCTTGTCCTGGCTGTTGGGGCAATGCTTATATTGCGGTTTTCTCCTTATCCTGAGCTTGAGGCTTTTAAGGCGCGCCCCAACAGTGTGCGTTACTTTGACCGCAACGGCATTTTGCTGCAAGTAACGCCGCTTGCAGAAGGTTTGCGCCGGGAGAGGGCGGAAACCATTCCGCGTGAGATAAAAGATGTTTTTATTTTCGCAGAAGACCGCCGCTTTTATCGCCATATTGGTGTTGATGGTCTTGCCATGCTTCGCGCTTTTTACCAGAATATTCGTGGCGGCAGAATGGTCAGCGGCGCGTCGACCATAACCATGCAGCTTGCCCGGCTTATCTCCCTGGAAGCCGAAGCAGCGCAGAGATCCGAGCGCAAAATACGGCGCAGACCGGGGCAAGGAATTATCAGGAAAATAGGCGAAATCTTTAATGCCCTGCGTCTTGAAGCGCGGCTTTCAAAAGACGAAATACTTGAGCTTTATCTTAATTCTTTGCCCTTTGGTTTTAACACCGAAGGAGTAGCTTCTGCAGCGCGGACTTTCTTTTCTTCGGAGCTTTCCATGCTTTCGCCTGCACAGGTTTTTTGTCTTGCGATAATTCCAAGACGCCCAAGCTTATACAACCCTCTGAATAATCCGCAAATAAATCTTGCAGCAGCAATGGAGCTGCAGGCAAGATTCAGCGCAAATAAAAAACTTGCATCTGCCTGGCCTCTCTATGCAAACATTAGTCAGGCTGCGTGGGAATTTGCAGCAACCTCCGGGCAGCGCTTTGTATATCCATTTGAGCTGCCGCATCTTATTCGGCACATCAATGCCGGTCTGCCCCGCGGTCCTGCGCGCCCGAACGAAATACATCTTTCCATTGATCTTAGCTTGCAGCGCTATCTTGAAAGAGCTATTGCAGGGACTGTGGCGCGTTATGCGTATTCGCGCGTTACAAGCGGGGCAGGTCTTGTAATTGACAATGAAACCGGAGAGATACTTGCCTGGGTAGGCAGCGAAGATTTTCATAACGTTGAGGCAGCGGGGCAGATCGACGGAGTGCTGGCTCTGAATCAGCCGGGCAGCGCCTTAAAGCCTTTTCTTTTTGCAATGGCGCTTGAGTGGGGTTTTCTGCCCAATGATGTTTTGGCAGATATTCCGATGATCTTCGGGGAAAGAGAAGTCTACTTACCGAGGAATTTCAATAACCGTTTTAATGGTCCAATACTTTTTCGCGCAGCTCTGGCTTCCAGCCTGAACATTCCATCAGTCTATTTGCTTTATCGTTTAGGAGTACAGAATTTTACCAATCAACTTCTTGAACTTGGTTTTGATTCAATCGAACACTCTGCAGAGACTGCGGGGCTGGGTCTTGCGCTGGGAAATACGCCGGTAAGTTTGAAAGAACTTGTCCGGGCATTCAGTGTATTTCCCAGAGATGGCGTGTACATACCTCTGACATGGGAGATGGCGCAGTTCTCGCAGGGCACAGTTTTAGCACAGGAAAACCTAGAATTTCCCGACCAGTGGCCGGCTTTTGGAGAGCAAGTGTTTTCTCCGGATACTTCCCGCATTATCTGCTCAATTCTCTCTGATCCAGATGCCCGCGTATTGGCATTTGGCGCTGCCAGAAATTTCAGGGCTCCGTTTCCTGTAATTTTCAAAACAGGAACTGCCAATCAGTTTCAGAGCATTGTTGCGCTTGGAGCCAGCAAAAGGTACACAGCAGGAGTATGGATGGGGAACTTTACCGGAGAAACAGTTATCGGCAGAACAGGCAGTTCTGTGCCTGCGGCTATTGCAAGAGATGCGCTGGTTTATTTACATGGTTCGCACAGCAGGGGCGGCCCTGCTTTTCTGGCTCCGCAGCAATGGGAACCCCGGAGAATCTGCGCACTCTCCGGCATGAGTCCCACAGAAGCTTGCCTTTCAATAATCAGCGAATATATTTTCCCAGGCAGAGAAGGCAGCCCCTGCACCTGGCACCAAATAATAAACGGGCAGATCAAAATAATATACCCTGCAGAATACCAGGCATGGTTTAATGCTGCGGCAAGACAGGGCTTCCTTGACCACAGCTCCCGTGTTTTGGAAATTGTCAGACCAAGAGATGGCTTTGCTTTTTTCTACAACCCCGGCATAGGCAGGGGCGAAATTCCTGTTGAAGTTATTGGAGGCAGCGAAGATGAGTTATTGGTCAGCTTTAATAACCGCACTTTTACTGTTGAGCGGCCTTTTGTCTTCTTTCTCGAACGAATCCCGGGGCAGCACACCTTGCATGTTCAAAGCGGCGCTGAATCTGCAGAAATAAAGTTTAGCGTAGAGTAGATATCTTCTGACAATAACCAGTGAAAATTTCACCCTAAAATTCACCGGGGATTCCGGCTGCTTTGTTCATGGTTTCTGCAAAAACACTTATAAAAAGCAATGCTCAGCAAGGCAAAGAAATAAAAGAAGTTTTTGAGGCTATTAATAATCAATTGCGCGAAAACAATAAAAGGTATTATACAGCAGGGCAAGCCATGCGCCCACCGCGCCAGCAATTCGGAATTTAGAAAAGGCTCGCTCGAAATACCCCGAAATACACATAAAATCGTAGGCTGCAGATGAGCAACCACCTGTTTTTCATCAATTTTGGTAATATTTCGAGAGAAAAAATCCAAATTCCGAATTGCTGCCACTGCGCCTTTGGAGCGGGTTCCGCTGGCAAGCAGCGGGGTACGCGGACCTTTTGTTTACCTCCTCGCTCGACACACAAGGGGCACAGCTCCTTTGTCCACCTCATCGTTCGGTCATATGCGTGCAAGCACGCCCGCGACTCTCACTTATTCGGTGGATGTGCAAGCTCTACAACATGGACATTGTGTCTGGCGCAGCGACACGGATGTTATTATCCCGGACTTGTTACGGGGCGCGATACGTGCAACGCACGCGCAAAGCGACCGCCAGGCAGCTTGTCCGCGGTTCTCGCTTCGTCGGTAAATAAAGAAAATATGTTTCTAACAACGTTTATGGGGATTTTGGATATTCCATCACGCAGGTTTTCTTATGCAAATGCAGGTCATGTTGTTCCGTTAATAGATTGCAGCAATGGCTTTGAACGGATTGTCGCAAAGCCAATTTGGTGCTTGCTGTTGCAGAAGACGCAAAATATCAACAAGATGAAATAAAGCTCAAGCAGGGTAATACGTTCTTCTTCTATACTGATGTTAAATAAAATGCGACTGAATGGATAGATATGTTGAACTCTATCGAAAATTACAGTATAATTTATACTTAGAAAATATTATTGGAGGATTTTTTGCATAGAAAATATTTTTTTATTCGTAAAATTTTGTTGTTTTTAATCATTTCCTTTGGCTTTGCCTCTAAATTAAACGCACAAAATATTGAACAGTCTTTTTATTATAGATTGTCATCACATATAATTGAGTACATGGAAAGAAACCGTAGAGGTGATCCTGTCGGCGATCAAATAATAGACTTATTTATTGAAGTTTTCAACGATAGACATAATCTCAGTATATGGCGTACGGATACCAGCCGTGAGGAATTGCGAAAACGTCGAACTCAATTAAGAGGAGAGGCATTTTTATTATTAAATGCCGCTTTACATGAATTAGGCTTCGGCTCTGATGGACAAGATACGAGGAATTTTCATCGGAAAGCGATAGGCTCTTTGATGACACTTTCTATTTTAACCACATTTGCTGAAGAACGTTTTATCGAACCAGCAAAATCAATTGCATATGGTGATAAGCGATTAGATTACCCACAGCTTTATAAAATAATAAACTTCTTGGAAATAATGCAAATGTATGACAATTTTAGAATATCTTTAATTCGTCAACACCCAAGTTTCCCCGTTAATGTCCCCGAGAGGATAGAAGGCATAATTTCACGATTAGTGGACTTGCAAAATTACCTTACGCGTGTTTTAGAAGTAAATCCATATGATATGGGTTTTTGGATAGAAAGAGACGTAATATTTATCGGCGAGCTTATTCAACTATTGAGATATGAGGTTGCAATGAAATAAATGATTGTAAAAACAGTCGCACTTCACTTAATAAACAGTATACGCCATTTATCTTAAATTTGAAAAAATCATTATTGTGATCTTCAAAAAATAATGAGAATATATGTTCCAATTTGTAAATATTATGCTAAAATACTATTAAAGATAAATATGAGGTTAGTGTTTTTTGTGTGTATTGGATTGTTGACAATTTTCTCATTATATTCAACCGAAGCCAATATTATTGAAGAATCAAAATCTGATATACAAATAAATAACAATAATGACAAGACTGGGAATAGATTCACTTTTGAGTATAACGGCACTTTATTATATTTTAGAATAGGACATTCTTTTTGGGAAACATTCTTTGAAAATAATAACTTTTTATTGGGATTAGATGTATCATTGTGGTTCACTCCGAGTAAAGGTATGCCTATGACATCTAGAATGCATACATTTGGGCTAGAATATCAGCGTGGAAATAATAAAAATGATAGCCGATCTATATTTAGAATTAATTATACACATTCTCGTTTTATATTCTTTCATGGAGCAGGCATTGGGCTGGGTGGTTTTTACAATATAAGTAATAATGATATAGGAATTGCTCCAGCAATTGGGGCTCACTTTTTTTTGGGAATAATAATAGTTAATTATTTTTTTAGATACAATTTTGTAATAAATAATTTCAATAATAGCCATCATGAAGCTATACTTTCTTTAAGTATATCAATTCCAATTACTTACCGCTGGTTGTTGTGGTGAAATATATTGAGAAACGGACAAGCATCGCCTAACAAGCACAAACGGTATACGCTGCGCCGCCTGTCCGTCGGCGTAGCGTATACCTAAAGCGAAATGTGCGAGCGCTCTTGCAGACCGGGTCTTTTAGATTTGTTTCAGGTATTCTGCAAAGCCTAAATTCTCAAGCTTTGCTGCTTTAGCTTCCACCATCGTTTTTAACTCTTCTTTGTGCTTTTGCACTTTGTCAAACACTTGCTGGTTTTCGACGCCGATTATGGAAGCTGCAAGAATCCCCGCATTTTCTGCTCCATTGATAGCGACAGTCGCGACAGGTATTCCTGCTGGCATTTGCAAAATAGAATATAAAGAATCAACTCCGCTTAGGGCGCTTGTTTTAATTGGAACGCCTATTATTGGCGCAGCAGTTATGGATGCGAGCATTCCCGGCAGATGAGCAGCGCCGCCTGCGCCCGCAATGATTACTTTGATGCCCCTCGTTTTGGCGGTTTTCGCATATTGATAAAGCCTGTCTGGCGTTCTGTGCGCAGATACAATTGTTAACTCATACCCAATTCCAACTTTGTCCAGAAATTTCGCTGCATTTTGCATTACATCTAAATCTGAGTCGCTCCCCATTACAATGCCGATTTCTATATTTTTCATTTTACTTTCCATCCTGTGCAATTTTAACTGGGCAGCCAATTATTTTTACTAATTCTCTAACTTTATTGGCTTTGTCCAGAGCCTCTTCCGCGCTATTGCCTGTTACAGTAAAGTGCCCCATTTTTCTTGCTATCTTGGATTCTTTTTTTCCATATACATGAACATTAACTCCGGTGATTTTGTATGCTTCCTCAACCCCGATTACTTTAGTTTTGCCGTTTTTTTCCTGCCCGAGTAAATTGATCATAACAACAGGGCAAATAAGGGATGTGTCGCCCAACGGCAAGCCAACAACAGCTCTTATGTGGTTTTCAAACTGATTTACCCTGCATCCTTCAATCGTATAGTGCCCGGAATTATGCGGCCGCGGAGCAACTTCGTTTACATATATGGTGTTGGCATCTTTTACAAACATCTCAACACAGAATGTACCAACCCCGTCAAATACATTCATGACCTGTTTGCCGATTTCCTTTGCGTTTTCTTCAAGCTGCGCGCTAATGCCTGCAGGCACGATTGTTGTATCCAGGATACTGTTTTCGTGTATGTTGTGCCCAACAGGGTAAATAACGATTTCTTTGTTTATTCCCCTTGTAGCCAAAATCGAAATTTCTTTTTCAAAAGAAATAAATTCTTCTACCATAAGCTCATTGTTTTTATACAGAGCGTCAAAGCCTGCCTGAACCATCTCTTTTGTTTTTATTAAATAATTTCCTTTTCCGTCGTATCCGTCTTTACAGGTTTTAAGCATTAAGGGGAAGCCAAACTTTTCCCCGTATTTATATATGTCTTCTGCTTTGCAAACCAGACCGAATCTGGGCACTAGTATTCCTTTTTCTGCCAATGCCTGCTTCTGAGAATATTTGTTTTGAATTGTTCTAAGGCTTTTTACAGAAGGGTAGATGATTTTCCCCTGCTCTTCCAGTTCACTTAGCGCCTGCACATTAATATGCTCAAACTCGTAGGTTATGACATCTGACTTTTGCGCTAGCTCAAAGATCGCGTTTTTGTCGTGAAAATCAGCAACTATATGCTCGTCCGAAATGCTGTGTGACGGGCAGTCGAAAGTTGGATCAAGAGTGGTAACGTAAAAGCCAAGTCTCTTGGCTTCCAGAATCATCATTTTACCAAGTTGTCCGCCGCCAATAATTCCAATTTTTTTTTCTATATTGTTCACAATTAATCCCGAATATTAATTTTATTTTGCCAAGTCTGACGCTAATCATTGTAAAATATGAGGATATTGTTGTCAAGGCAAGCAAAGCTACATTTTGTAAACTCTGTACAACTCTTTCTTGTTATTTTTTAAAAAAGATATTATACTATTAGAGTTCCATTTCTGCTGAACAAAGCTATAACAAAAGGAGACTGAACATGGGGATATCAGTAAAAGATTTTGCAGAAAAAATATTAAAGATGGATTATAATTCTCTTAAAAAAAGCTCTGTTTCCATAAAATTTATTGTTGCGCAGGGAAAAGTAATTTTTGATCCCGAGCTTTTTGTGAATTTTGAAAAAACACACGGAGAAGGCTCTCTTTACCATAAAGATATTGCAGATGCAAACCATATTGACAGGGGACATATATCAGGCGGCGCATTTGCCAGAATATCTGCCAACGAAATAAGGATTGCAGGAGTAAGCATGGATTTTGGCAGCATAAAGGATGAATACGAGGAAACCGTGAAAAAATATTTTGAAGATTATTTTGATAACAGCGTTCCTGTTATTATAGACTTATAATTAGTTTATTATATCTATATAAGTATTTACCAATACCAAATTTTCTCCGGCAAGCATATTTTCGGGTTCTTCGAATAAAGCTTTCTTAAAATATTCCTTTGCTTTAAAGAAATCATTTTCTGCAAAAAATAGCGAACCAATATTGTTATATATAATAGCTTTTGAATAACCTGAGCTTGCACAACAGAGAGCCTTATCGTAATATTCACGCGCCTTTTCTTTTTCTCCGCACTGATTATAAGCAAAGGCTATTTCTATATAGGTATCGCAGTCATTAGGTTTTAGTGTTTCTGCTTTTAATAAAATCGGAATAGCTTTATTTGGCTGATCTGATTCTACATATAGCACACCAAGATTATAATAAGGCAGATAGTTTTTGGGGAAATCTTCCAGAGCTTTAAGAAGAATTGCTTCTCCTTCTTCATATTTTTGCTCAAGAGATTTTTCAATTGCGTCAATGAGCATTTTGTTAAGCTTTGGAAAATCCATATTGTTATTCATTTTCTATTTTTTCAAGTAAATTTTTAATTTTATGCTTTAAAACATTTCCGCCTACCTTTTGCGGCAAAAAATCTGCAAGCCCTTTTATATAGGTGAATGTGTTTTCAAGCTCATCTTTTGTAATATTTTTTTTTGTTTCGTCGTTACGTCTGTCTGTTTTACTGCGCCTGTCTGCCTCGCGTCTTCTTTCTTCGTTGCGCCTATCTGTTTCGTTACGTCTGTCTTTATTGCTTCGCTTTTCGGGCTCTATTTCTTTAAGAGTGCCCCAAAGCCCTTTGTTTCCATTAAGCTTGCGCTTTAATGCTTCTACCTTGAGCTTCATTATGCTGTTTTCATATGTATCTTTTTTGCCGTCATTGAGATAATCAGTAAGCCCGCCAAGTTTATCAAGCAAATTGGCAATATTTTTGTTTACATATTCCGGGTTTTTTTTGGGGCTTGTAAAAGAATCTCCTTCCGGCTTTTCGGCGCCATCATGTTTTCCCGGCAAATCCTCTTGCGGTGCAGGAGGTTCCTGAGACGCGGGCGCCGCTTGTTTTGCAGGCAGCGCAGGGTGCGTTTGCGGTGCAGGCGACGCCTTGGAAGCTGGCACTGCTTGCTTTGCAGAAGGCGGCTGAGAAGCGAGCGTTGCTTGTTTTGCAGAAGGCGCAGGGTGCGTTTGCGGTGCAGGGGGTGCCTTGGAAGAAGGAGGCGGGTTAGGCGCAGAAATACTTGGTTTCGGCGCGGACTGCTTTGCATTAGCTGACGTTGCCGGAAATGAGTCTGATTGTGCCTCATGGGGCTGCGAAGGAGGCAGGGTTGCTGTTGGCATAGCTTGGGCAGCAGGCGAAGGGCGTGCAAATTGAGGCTGCGCCGGAAAAAAAGGAGTTCCGCTAGGAGGTACAGGAAAATTCAAGCCCTGCGGCGGAAAAAAGTGAGAAGCAAGGTTTTTTTCTACTCCCAGTTTTTCGAGAACTTCTTTTTCAAGTTTTTCCTTTGCTTCCTCGTAAAAGCCAGGACCTTTTTCTTCATCATCAAAATTTTCTTCCTGCTCTTTTAGAACAAGTATCTCTTCTTCCTCGTTTATTTCTATTACAGGTTCTATTCCGCCAATATTGATTATTGGAACCTGCTCATCATTCAGCCCCTCTATAGAGCCCACAAGAAAACTCACTGCATCCTGAGGAGTAACTTTATCCTGTTCGCTTTTAATATATTTTTTTACAAAATCCGAAAGTCGTTCTTCCATTTTAGGATTGTGCAAAAGCTCATAAGATTTTGATGCTTCTTCAAATAATTCTATTCCTTTGTTTAAAGAAGATATATCAATTTGAGAATCATCTTTTCCCATTTTTGAAAGAAACTGATTGGAGTATTCAAGAGCTTTTTCTGTTTGCCCTGATTTTTTGTAAATATCAGAATATTCTGCTACTGTTTCATTATAGCTTTTATAATCCCCTTCAAGAGAATTCAGGACAAAAAGAGCATCATCGAATTTTTCCTGGGTTTTGAGAATTTTTACAAGCTCAAGCGAAGCTTTCAGGGTTCCCTTGTTTAAAGAAAGAATATCTCTGAATTCATTTTCCGCTTTTTGCAAATCACCCTGCTGCTTGTAAAGTTCTGCTTTTGCATTTTTTAGCGAGAGATTTCCCGGCTCAAGGGCATCTGCTTTTTCGATATATTTTGCTGCTTCTTCCTGGTTTCCCTTCTTTATGCTCAAAAGCGCTTTGAGCGCAAACGCAGCCGGATTGGAATCATTCTCTGCGGAGCGAGCTATTATTTCCTCTGCGTTATCGAAATCACCTTTGTCAAAATAAACATGCGCCTTATGAATTTTTATTTCCCCGTCATCCGGCTTTAAAGTTTCAATCCTGCTTAGTTCCTGCAGCGCATTATCAAAGTCGCCTGTTTCCCTGTAGAGGTCGCTAAGATTTAGCGAAGCTTTCACGTATTCGGGGTTTTGGAAAAGCGCTTTTCTATAATATTCTTTTGCCTTTTTTTCTTCGCCAATTGTTTTATATGCAGTAGCAATATTATTTTTGACCACAAAATTGTCCGGTTCAACATTAAGCGCATTGTTAAAAGTTTTTATCGCTTTTCCGTGCATATTCGACTTATGATACGCAATACCCAAATTATTAATGCTCTCAACCCAAAGCGGCTGAGTTATAATCGAGCGCTTATAGGATTCTATTGCTTCTTCGGATTTTCCCTGCAAATCTTTTATAACCCCAAGGTTATACAAAAGCCTGGGATGATTTTCATCTGCAGAAAGCCCTTTTTCTATTATTTCCCTTGCCCTTTCAAGGTTGCCTGTTTCTATATAAAGAGAACCAAGATTATTATAGGCGTTGGCAAATTCCGGATTCAGCTCAACAGCTTCCAAAAATGCCTCTTCCGCATCATCATAGTTTTTGGACTGCTTATAGACGTTACCCAAATTATAGTAAATGTCTGCCCGCTCTTTTGTAAAAGAAAGAGCTTTCTGCAAAAACGAAATAGCGTTATCCGCATTACCCTGCTGCTTGTAAATAAGAGCTATGTTAGTGTAAATATCGGGATTTTCCGGAGCAATCTGCAAAGCTCTTTCATAAGCATCCAGAGCCTGCTTCGTCTTGTTTTTAAACAAATGTATATTGCCCAAAGTAAGAAGCAGAGATTCCTTGTCCGGGTTTTCTCTAATTAGTTGCTTAACAATATCTTCGGCTCTGTCATATTCCTTATGCTTTATAAACCTAAGAGCTTTTTCAAACAGCGCCTCTTTTTTCACCTTAAGTCTCCGTGCCTGTCAAGAGGTCTCGCACTTACTTCAACAGAAAAATCTCCGCCTTCATTTATTATTGCAGTTCCATAACGATTTGCAGTTCTTATGTACGAAACAACAGCAAAGTAATATATCCTGCCGTTTTCAAGATTGCTTATAACTATCTCGGTATTTCTCCCAACATCTATAGGGGAAGTAACGTTGCTTCCGGAAGCTCCAAAATATCTCCCCGGTCTTTCTCCGAAAAATACATAGAAACCGTCAATATTTGGGTCTCTCACATCCGACCACCTGAGCCTTACGCTGCCATTCCCGGGCTCTGCCCTTACAATTCTTGGCGGCTGAGGGCTGCCTACCTGATTAAATCTTACATTGATTCTTGAAATAGACGGGGATACATTTCTTTCTCCGTCAGAAAGAAGTATAGCTTTAATGCTTAAAAACCGCCCGCCGGCTGTATTGACATTCCCCGGAGTAAATTTTCTCCAGCCGCTGCTGTTTTCCGAAGGGCTTCTTCGTGAATCGCTAAGGTAATAGTAATACAAAATATCTGTGTTAGCCGGAATTATACTTCTCGTTTCAATCGCAAAGACAGAAGACCTGCTGTTCCCCAAATCTATAGGCTCTGATATATAAACACCTCTGTAGCTCCCAAGCAGCGGCAATGAGTCCGGATCAACCCATTCAAGCTTGAAACGCATTTCATCAAGCAGCCCGGTAAAATTATCTCCGATTACAATCCTTGCGTTAGTTCCCGAATGCAGAGGATGAACAGAACTGCCCTCCCTGCCTGTTGCTGTAACAAATGCAACAGCTTCCGGCTTGCCGTCAATAAGATATTCCAGCAATCCGGAGCTGGAGTCGAACCTTAGCAAATGATGAGACCACGCATTCGGGACAAGCTGCCGCACGCTGGAAATTTTCAGATCAAGTTCGTTAGCGCCATGAGGAATAAAAAAGTTTCTTATATCCCAGACAACTCTTCTGTTTTTGATGTAACACCTCAAAAGCTGAGGAACAAAACCCCTGCCAGTATTTGTGCGGCTGTCTATAAAAAAAATAGTTTCTCCGTCAGAAAAATTTCTTCCAAAAATCCAGAATTCTATACTAAAATCGCCGGAGTAAATCTCGCCCGGAAAAACCCCTCTTCCGTGCCGGTCAAGAACAATAGCGTTTCGCTCTCCATTAAACATCGCCGCACCTGCGCCAAACCGCTTTCTTCCCGTAGATATCGTTGCCCTGCTTTCCACAACCCTGAAGTTTCCCGCAGCATCAACAATAGGAAGAGAATTAAAATGAAGAAGAAGATTTGTAGAATTAGAAACCCTGTGTTCGCCGTCCTGAATAAAAAGCGCATTTTGCCCTGCTGCGTCTCTATTAATTTCTATATTGCGCAGCAGAAAAGGCTGCCAGTTGTCTCCGCCAAGAGTAAACTCCATTTCGCGCGGAAAAAGAAGCACGAGAGGAATTGTAAAGATAAACAAAAAAACCGCTATTTTTTTCACTATATTTTTTTCTTTTATACTGATATTTTCTCCTGATGGGTACATCATCCCACAAGATAAAACCTATTTTCAAAAGATATAACCGACCCTGGCTTTTACTGATATCCTTGTAGTAAGATATCTTATCTCTTATAATATAAATATCGGTAAATCATGAAAAATTCAACAGAAAATAGGCTTAACCTTGAAGAAAGAGTAAAAGAATTACCCGAAAACCCCGGCGTATACATCATGAAAAACCAGAAAGAAGAAGTAATATACGTGGGAAAAGCAAAAAATTTGCGCAGCAGAGTAAGATCTTATTTTCTAAAATCAGCAAGTAAAGAACTCAAAACCTCACATCTTGTAAAAAAAATCAATTTTGTCGAAGTTATAACCACCGCAACAGAATACGAAGCGCTTATTCTCGAAAATAACCTCATAAAGCAGTGGAAGCCAAGGTATAACATCAGTCTAAAAGACAGCAAAACATTTCCGGTAATAAGAATTACAAACGAAGATTTCCCCAAAGTTTTCAAGACGCGAAGAATAATCGACGACGGCTCCCTCTATTTTGGACCATATCCTGATGTGCGGAGCATAGATATATATCTCACGCTTGTAAAAAAGCAATTTAAGCTGAGAAAATGCAAGGAAATCCCTTTGCGCCAGCGAAAAGCGCCGTGCCTTTACCATCACATTAAGCAGTGCAACTCGCCATGCACAAAAAAAGCAGACAAAAAAGAGTACGAAAAAGAGATTGAGGCAATTGTAAAAATCCTTACAGGCAATATCAAGTCGCTGGAAAAAGAGCTCGAAAAAAAGATGAAGCAGGAGTCCGCGGCCCAGAATTACGAAAAAGCAGCGGAATACAGAAATATCCTCTATTCTATAAAAACTTTTATTGAAGAACAAAAAGTAGAAGATTTTAGCGCAGATAAAAAAGATGTTGCCGCGCTTCTCTCAACCGAGACGAACTGCGTAATAGTGGTCTTGCAGGTGCGCGAAGGAAAAATCTCCGGCAAATCAAGCTATAATTTTATCACCTATTCGGATAACGAAGAAAACATGAGTCGTTTTTTTATTCAGTATTACAGCCTGCAATACGGAAGCAGCGTGCAGCGCCCATGCTTGGATGCAGAGGCGCAGGCGGCGGTAACGAACGAAGCTAGCCCGCCGGCAAAAGTATTGGTAAATGTTGTTCCCCATAAAGAGCTTCTGGAAAAATTCTTTATGGAAAAATTCGGAGTAGCGCTTCAAATATTTGCTCCAGAAGATGAAAAAGAAGCTTCCATAATGAAAATGGCAGAAGAAAATTGCAGGCTCGAACTCATGCGAATGGAAAAAGAGCTTACCTATTCCGACGCTCTTGAAAAAATTAAGGACTCACTTGGGCTAAGCAAAATCCCGCTAAGAATCGAAGGATTTGATATCGCGCATCTTGGCGGCCGTTACACTGTCTCTTCCATGGTCTCTTTTTATAATGGAAAGCCGGACAAACCCGAATACAGAATATTTAAAATAAAATCGCTACCCGCCAATGCAACTGATGATTATGCCTCGATAAGAGAAGCTGTTGCGCGAAGATACATGCGGCTCAAAAACGAAGCGCTCGCCATGCCCGATCTCATTTTAATTGATGGCGGCAAAGGTCAGCTCAATGCAGCGCTGGGTGTTCTTGAAGCGCTTGAAATTGATGATATTAACCTGGCAGCGCTTGCAAAGCAGGAAGAGCTTTTATTTGTTCCGGGCAAGGATGAGCCTATAAAACTCGAAGAGGGAACCATGCCTTTAAGAATATTGCAGCATGTGCGCGACGAAGCCCACAGATTCGCAACAACATTTAATAAAAACATGAGGAAAAAAGAGATTGCATTTTCGCTGCTCGAAGAGATTCCCGGCATAGGCGCAGAGCGCAGCAAAAAAATGCTTAAAGAGTTCGGCAGCATGGATAATATAAAAAACAGCGATGTATATTCGCTCTCCGAAAGAGCAGGGCTTCCTATAAAAGTCGCAGAAGCTGTAATAGAATATTTGCAGAATAGCTCCGAAACTTAGCGCACAAAACCGGTCGATGGTCGGTAAAAATACCAAAATTCGATTAAAAAAAAGACCATTGGTCGGTTTTTATGGTGTTTTTCGGCTAATTTCTAAACTCATCGGTAATTTCCAAATATTCTTTTGGATTTACAATTTTTATGGCTTTATAATATTCTAAAATCAATAAATCATTATCACCTGTTATAATGAAATCAACATTAGCTTCCAGCCCGCATTTTAATATCTTATTATCGTCCAAATCTCTGCTAATGTTTTCTATCGTGTCATTATGGGTTATTTTTCGGGAAAAATTTTCAATTATTTTTAAATAATCATCTATTTCATTCTTTTCTAAATCAAATTTTTTTCTGGACATTACACTTTTTATTTCTTCGAGAATGTCATCAGTAATATATAGTTCATCAAAACCGTCGATAACTCGATCAAATACTTTTCGCGGATTTCCTTTCCAGAAGAAAGAAGAAACAAAGATATTAGAATCAATGACTATTTTCATTTGCTTTTTCTGTAATTTTTCACTTCTTCAATAATATCTTCTTCTGTAAAATTACTTTTAGATGCAATGCTTTCTCCGTATGCATATAATTCCTGCAATCTTTGTTTTTGAAAAATGTACATTTTTATAGAATTGTTTATTAGTGCTGTGCGAGTCTGAGATTGTTCTTTTGCGAGGTAATCCAATTGTTTCAATAAATCATTATCCAAAGTTAAATTTATTGTTGCTTCTGCCATAAATTTCTCCTGAATCCAAGTATATAATAATTTAAAATAAGGCAAAAATCAAGTACGATTTTAGTGATTGTGATCATGCGGGTCAGGGTATTAGTCACGTTTTTACCAATGAGAATTAGTGGGAGATGATTTTTTGTACTGATGATATAACCACGGCAATTTGCATTTTGATTCAAAAAAACCGCTTTTTTAACAAGAAATTTTTATTTGTTTCTATATATTATTTTTTAGAAATATTGTAAAATTCATAGGAAACAGAGAGCAAAGCTATGATGATTTTAACAAGACAAGACAAGACAAGACAAGACAAGACAAGACAAGACAAGACAAGACAAGACAAGACAAGACAAGACAAGACAAGACAAGACAAGACAAGAC
>JGI20163J15578_10000103_pt1 | contig 33113 bp, 29 predicted proteins | sample TergutCu122P1_FD_15578 | JGI IMG/M metagenome (IMG submission 15578)
GCTGAAAAAGCGGTAAATAAAGCCCTTAGCTACCTGGGTGCCACACCAATACCAAGCGGCAAATACCCGGTTGTTTTGGACCAAAATACAACAAAAGATATTTTTGGCGTGTTTACCTCAATTTTTGTAGCGGAAAACGGGCAAAAAGGCTTCTCGCTGCTAAACAAGTCTAAACTTGGCGAAACAATTGCCGCCCCACACATAACCCTGCGGGATGACGGCGTTACCGACCTAAGCCTTGGCAGTATGGCCTTTGACGCGGAAGGCGTAGCTACACAAAATAAAGCTATTATCGAAAACGGCGTGTTAAAAACACTGCTGTACAATACAAAATCTGCCGAAAAAGACGGCGTAAAGTCTACAGGCAACGCGTCTAAGGCAGGCTTTGGCGGCGCGATTGGTACCGGCACAACAAACTACTACCTTGTACCCGGTGAAAAGTCTTACGATGAACTGGTACAAGGCCTGGAAAAAGGCGTAATTATCACAGAAATGGCAGGCCTTCACTCCGGTGTTAACGCCGTTAGCGGCGACTTTTCCGTTTCCGCGGAAGGCTACTTTGTAGAAAACGGCAAAATCGTTAAACCTGTGGAGCAAATTACGGTGGCAGGTAATTTTTACGAGTTGCTAAAAAACATCGAAACCGTAGGTTCTGACCTGCGCTTCCATTCCCTTGGTAGCGGCGGCATAGGAATGCCATCTGTTTTAGTAAACGGCTTAAGCATTGCGGGGTTGTAGAATATGGCGACAATTAAATACAAATCACCTATCGGTGACATTTTCCTTTCTGCCCGGGATGGGTACGTAACGGAACTGTACTTTTATGGCGGCATAACTACGCCCCCCACCCTAAAGGAAGACACTCCAAGCCCCGTAGACGCTAAAATTTTTGAATCGTTAACAAAAGAATTGGACGCCTATTTCGCGGGAACATTGCGGGAGTTTACCGTTCCGCTAAAGCCTGTGGGCACACCATTCCGCATGAAAGTATGGGAAGCATTGCAGACTATTCCTTATGGCGAAACAATCAGTTACAAAGAGCTTGCGAAACGGATTGGCAACCCAAAAGCAATACGGGCCGTAGGCGGCGCGAACCATCACAACCCCATTAGCATAATTATCCCTTGTCACAGGGTTATTGGCGCAAGCGGTAAGCTGGTGGGCTACGGCGGCGGGCTTAATGTTAAAGAATTTTTGCTGGAACTAGAGAAGAATACGTAAACAATACCCCCTGATATCATTATGGTGAATGTGATATCAGGGGGTAGTTTTTAATGAAACTTCTACAAATTATACAATGCAGTGTATTTATCCTTCAAATATTGTGCAAAATATTCGCCGTCAAGCTGTTCGCCAAAGTTTAATTCCATCAACTCGTTTGGTGTATATACAGACCCGTGGCAGTGAATTTTATCTGTCAGCCATGCAGTAATTTTTGAAAAATCGCCTTTTACAATTAATGCATCTACATCCATGTCTTTGCGCATGTAGTGCAATAGTTGCGCCGCATAGGCAGACCCAAGGGCATAGGTTGGGAAATACCCAAACGCCCCCATAGACCAGTGAATATCCTGCAAAACGCCGTCTGCTTCTGTTGGGGAACTAACACCCAAGTATTCACGGTATTTTTGGTCCCATACGGTTGGAAGATCGTCTACACTTACTTCCCCGGTGAAAATCATTTTTTCAATTTCATAACGAATTATAATGTGTAAGCTGTATGTCAGCTCGTCTGCTTCTACACGGATAAGTGACGGTTTGGATTCGTTAACCGCTTCATAGAACATTTCCGGTGTAATTTTAGCGAATTCCGCAGGCAGAACGGCCTTTAAATCTTCGGCGATGTATTCCCAATATGCAAGACTGCGGCCAATAATATTTTCGTAAAAACGGCTTTGGCTTTCGTGTATCCCCATGGATGTGCCATGTCCCAAAATTGTACCTGCAACATCGTCGCTTACATTTTGCTCGTAAATGGCGTGACCGCATTCATGTAAAATACTGTACAAAGAAGACAGAAAATCGTGTTCATCGTAGCGGGTGGTGATACGCACGTCTGTTTTGTCCGGCCCGTTGCAGAACGGATGTGCCGCTTCACCAATGTAGCCGCGATTTAGGTCATATCCAATTTTTTCTGCCAACATTGTGGATAATTTACGCTGAATATCGATGTCAACTTTTTCTTTTTTAAAGTCTGTTTCAATTTTTTTGCCGCTTGCGGCAATTTGCTTGATTAGCGGCACAACAACCGCTTTAAGCTTACCAAAGAAATCGTCATATTTTTGTACGGTCATACCTTTTTCATAATCGTCCAGAAAGACATCATAAGGCACACCGCCTTCGGGAATTTCATCTGCCCGCAGCTCCAATATCTCCTTTTTTAGGACAATAAGCCGCTTCAAGTAAGGAGCAAACATTTGAAAGTTATTTTCCTTACGGGATTTTGCCCAAACATCCCCTGCTTCGGCCCGTAAAGCGGCAAGTTCCCGCACTTTTTCCGGCGGAATTTTTGTGCCTTCATCATAAGCTTGTTTGCATTCCCGGTACATGGCTTGCATAGGCTTATCTAAACTTTGCAAATGCGGTTGGAGGGCTTCCAGGTACTCTTTCATGGTGTCTGATGTGTACATTTTAAACAGTTCAAGGCCAAAAAAACCCGCCCGTTTCGCACGCATAGCTATTCCGCCTTTTGGTGCGACAGTTTCCGAATCGAAGCCGACTACACTCATGGCCTGCCTGAACATGGAGATTCTCTCCAAGTACTCTTTAAAATCTACTACTAATTTGTCTAATTGCATTTCATTCATCTCCTATTCTTGTAATCACAACTTACTCTGCAAATAATTTCCGCACCTCCTCTTCTGACAGTAAATTAATGAAACTGCCGCCTTCGGTAATTACGGAGTCGATAAGCCCCCGTTTTTTCTCTTGCAGGCTCATTATTTTTTCTTCGATAGAGTCTTTCGCAACAAGGTTGAACACCTGTACGGATTTTTTTTGCCCGTAGCGGTGAGCGCGGTCAGAGGCTTGGTCCATTACGGAAGGGTTCCACCACGGGTCGTAGTGGATAACTACGTCTGCACCTGTAAGGTTTAAACCCGCACCGCCTGCTTTTAACGAGATAAGGAACACTTCCCGTTCGCCTGCGTTAAAACGCTCTGTCATTTCCATACGCTCTTTCGACTTTATTGCACCGTCCAAGTAAAAATATTCGGCGGTTTTGCCGCTTGGCACGGTTATTGGCGAATTATCCAAGGTTTCTTTAATAAGCCCAAGCATACTTGTAAACTGCGAGAACAACAACACCCTATGGCCGGATTCCAATGCCAGTTGTATTGTTTCTATTGCCAGGTTAAGTTTACCGCTGCCGCCGCCATAGTTTTCCAAAAACAATCCCGGGTGGCAGCAAATTTGACGTAAACGGGTAAGTTGGGCAAGAATGCGCATACGGTTATCCGCAAAGGCATTTTGGGCAATAATGTCGTCGAAAGCACCGATGGTTTCCAACAAAGTGGCCTGATAAATCTTTTTTTGTTCCGGCAGTAATTCTGCAGGCAGAATAGTCTCTGTTTTTTCCGGCAATTCCTTGAGTACGCTTTCTTTCACGCGACGTAACACAAACGGTGCAATTTGACGGCGTAATTTGGCGGCAATAGCCGCATCGTCAAACTTGACAATAGGAATCTCGTACTGGGTGCCAAACTTATGGGCAGTGTATAAGTAGCCGGGCATGATAAAGTCAAAGATAGACCATAATTCCGATAATGTATTTTCTATTGGCGTACCCGTTAAGGCAAACCGAACCCTGCCTTTAAGTTCTTTTAAGCTTTTTGCCGCCTGGGTGCCGGGGTTTTTTATGTTTTGTGCCTCGTCGGCGATAATGTATGCAAAATCTAATTCTTTGTAATATTCAATGTCGCGTTTTAACATATCGTATGTTGTAATGAGAACGTCAACATCCGGGTTTTTTAGCAAATCCCGACGTTTGTCCGGCATACCGGAAATAACTTGGGTTTTAAGTTTTGGTGCAAAGCGGGAAATTTCGTTTTCCCAATTAAACAACAGGGATGTAGGGCAAACCACAATAGAAGTTTGCTTCACTTTTCTGTCACTTGCCAGTACAGATATTACCTGTAAAGTCTTACCCAACCCCATGTCATCTGCAAGAATGCCGCCAAAACCATAGTGAGCCAGTGTTTTCAGCCAATTAAAGCCTGCTTTTTGATATTCTCGAAGTACGGAATTTAAGCCATGAGGTAACTTGAAATTCAGATACTCACTGTCGTGGAAATTTGTAAGCAGTGCATCAAGGTTTTGGTCGCGCTTTAATGCGTGGGTATTTGCTAAAGCTTCCGAACGGGTTAATTCGTCAACATACAATGCGCGATAGGCGGGAATCGCAAGCGTTTTGCCCCTTATCTCTTTTTTTGTAACATCCAGTGCATCTAAAAACCCGGCGGCGGCAGAAACAGATTCATCCTCCAGTGAAAGGAACCGCCCGTCTTTTAAACGATAAAACTTTTTGCGCGCGCGGTAAGCTTCCAGTGCCTCCAAAAGTTCGCCAATGTCGTATCCGGAATCTTCCAGTGAGACTTTTAACAAGTCTCCGGATAGGCGCAAGCCAATTGTTGGGGACCCTGCGCGTATGGTTTTCTTTTGTAAATTTTCACTTACAAAAATTTCTGCGTTTTTGCGCAGGCTTTCTATTCCGGAAACCCCGGAGTCATTAGCATTGTGCAAAAAAGAATGGACAAAGTCGTCACCGCTTAACCTATATGCGTTATTTTTTTTGTCTTCATAAAAGCCAAGAGACAATAACTGACGGCGTATGGCATACTCGGCTACAATGTCGCGGCTTATTTGTAAACCTGAAAAAACTTTATCTTCAAGGGCGTTAAGGATAACACTGTCATAATGGAATTCTACCCGCCCGGTAACATCTTTTTTCTCACTGTCAAAATACATTTTTGTTATTAGCGGCGAAACATCACCAACCGGCGCGTCTCCGGCAATTGAAGCGATAATACCCATGCGTTTAAGCTGCGGAAGAATTATCGTTAAAAATTTCCTCTGATCGTTGCCGGACATAAGAATTTCCCGGTTTGGGGTACCTTCCACTGCTTTTAATAAAGAGCTTAAAATGCGCCCGTCCACTCTTGTTAAACGATACAAGCCGCCATCTGCCAATACGTAATAACTGGACTTACCGCGGATTATGCGATATTCAAAAGCATCTGCCTGTATTACCGTACCGGCAGCCAAATGACGCACATTTAAAGAAAAATGCGGCATATCGTCAAGTAATTTTATTTTATCGCCAAACTCCGCCTCGCACTCTAATGTTTGACCTGCGAACATGTCAAAAAATTCGTCAATATTTCGTTGTGTAAGGTGCAGCTCGCGGCTTACGGTTAGGGGCGGGTGAGTTAGCTGAAACTGGCGGCTCATGCGTTTGCTTACTTCGGAATACATGTCATCTTCGCGGGTTATAAAGCCTAGCAGCTTTTGAGACGCTTCATCGAACATGCTTGGACTGTGAACTAAAGTCAGGCCTTGGCCGTATGTTACCTTTTCGCTCGTTTTACAACTGTTGACAAAAGCAGAAATACTTTTGATAACGTAGGAACGCCCGCGTCCGATTGTAAATGTCAAGTAAATGCCGCGACGGGTACAATGTACCGTGGGCATTAATTTAACAAGTGCCGCGCCTGTTGCTGCGGTAGGTACCGCCATAGCCTCATCTATACCGTTAAAAATAATTTCTTCCAGTTTGTTAGTTAGTTCATGAGCATGCTGGCGCATTTTTCCTGCAGAAAACATACGGGCATGGCCTTCCGCATGGGCAAACAAAACAGCCACAACATGTTTGCACGCACCGCGCCAAATACTGTGGCTTTCACAAGAACACACGTAACTAACTAAAGCGTCTTTTGTGTCCAGCTTTAATGTAACTTCGTAATTTTTATAATTTCCTTCAATTGTGGCGCGTACGGTCGTTTCACCGGAGTCTTCTACGGCGTTGTATGAAAGCAGCTTGCCGTCATGATAATAACGCAGGCCACGTTCATATACATCTTGATTTGAGCTTAAACTCAAAATCATGCCTTTTGTAATAGCATTTTTTGATACAGCCATCTGGTAACCCCCGAAATGGAAAATAGGCTATAGCCTCAAAACTTAAATTAGTAAAGCAACATTTTTTGAAACATTCCAATTATTATACATTAACTATCATTCTATCACAAATATTAAAAAAGAAAATAGGCAATATGGTATAATTTTTATTGACAAAACTGAATTGAATTTATTACAAAATCACTACAATCTGATAAAATTATGTCATTTATCATATGCTCTCGTCAAGCATTTGTCTATTTTTCAACATTATGGTATTGTAGGTATGCAAAAGGGGCGATTTATTATGAGTGGATTTTGCGGGTTTGCCGGATGCAAACTAAGTAATGCCGAATCAATTATTACAGCAATGCTGGATACAATAGCCCATCGCGGGCAAAATATTGAAACTTACAGTAATGAAAAAGTTACGCTTGGCTTAAGAAGCGAAGATGAACATCAATGTAATTTAACACTTGTATTTGACGGAGAAATCTATAATAAACCGGACTTATGTGCCCGGCTTGAAGAAAAAGGGTATATTTTTAACACTTCATCATATGCGGAAGTAATTTTACGCTTGTATGAAGAATACGGCACAGAAATGCTGCAGCATTTGCGCGGTATTTTTTCGTTTGCCTTATACGATGCCGGTGCAGACAAGTTTTTTTGCGCCCGGGACACATTTGGCGTTAAACCTTTCTACTACACACGTGTAGAAAGCGGGTTTATTTTTGGTTCCGAAATAAAGTCATTCTTCCCTCACCCTAATTTTGAGCCTATTGTAAACACGGAAGCCTTGGGGCAATATTTGACATTTCAATATTCTGTGTTAAACGAAACATTTTTTAAAGGTGTATATAAGTTACCGGCCGGGCATTATCTTATTTGGGAAAATGAAACCATACAAATTACACGATACAACCGTCATTTGTTTGCACCGGTGGATACCGGCATGGACATTGCTGTAGAAAATATCGACAACGCAGTACAAGATACCGTAGCAAGACAAATGTTTTCCCCGGGTGGAAATGATGAAATAGGATCGTTTTTATCCGGCGGCGTGGATTCTGGCTATGTATCGGCTGTATTTAGCGAAAATGGCGGCAACCGGACATTTACCGTTGGCTTCGATTATGACAATTATAATGAAATTGAATACGCAAAAACCTTGTCTGACCAGCTTGGTCTTGAAAATGTCTCCAAAATAATTTCCACAGACGAATATTGGGAAAGCCTATCCAAAATCCAATACTACATGGACGAGCCTTTGGCAGACCCAGCATCCGTGGCGTTTTATTTTGCTTGCCGAGAGGCTTCTAAGCATGTAAAAATCGCGTTTTCCGGTGAAGGTGCAGACGAATTTTTTGGCGGGTACAATATTTATAAAGAACCGCTTAGTCTACAGCATTATACAAGGCTGCCATTATCGTTTCGGAGATGGATTGCAAGTGTGGTAAAAAAACTGCCAAGCAAAATTAAAGGACGGAATTTTTTAATCCGTGGGGCAAAAGCTGTGGAAGAACGGTTTATCGGCAACGCGTACATTTTTTCGCAGGAAGAACGGGACAGGCTTCTTAAGTTTAAGCCGGAACAAAGCCCAATGGATATTACGCGCCCATATTATGACCGGGTAAAACACGAAGATGACATAACAAAAATGCAGTTTTTGGACATTCACCTGTGGCTGACTGACGATATTTTGCTTCAGGCAGACAAAATGAGCGCGGTACACGGGTTAAAATTGCGCGTGCCGCTGATGGACCGCGAAGTATTTAACGCAGCGTTACGGCTGCCTGTGAAGTATAGGGTTACAAAAAAAGAAACGAAAGTTGCCTTTAGAAAAGCTGCTGCCAAACATTTACCGCCGGAAACGGCTTGGCGGAAGAAGCTGGGCTTCCCCGTCCCAATTCGAATTTGGCTGCGGGAAGAGAAATACTACAACATTGTCAAATCCCATTTTACAGGCGATGCAGCGGAAAAATATTTCCATATTGACGGGCTAATGAGCTTGTTGGACGAGCATTATAAAGGCAAGCAGGATAACAGCCGTAAAATTTGGACGGTTTACGTGTTTTTATTGTGGCATGAAGAGTTTATACGAGGAGGCACATCATGATTTGTGAAAGTTTTTCCCCAACCGATACAGAAAACCTGGGGTTTATACTGGGTCAGGAAGCTAAAAAAGGCGATATTTTTTGCCTTAGCGGTAACCTGGGTGCAGGTAAAACCGTGTTTACACAGGGTTTTGCACAAGGGCTGGGGTACACAGGCCGCGTAACAAGCCCCACATTTACCGTTGTAAATGAATACGTAGGCGGACGTCTTCCTATTTATCACTTTGATTTGTACCGCTTGGAAGGCGGCGAAGATGACATGGAAAGCATTGGCTATGAAGATTATTTCTACGGCAACGGCGTAACCCTGGTGGAATGGGCAGAGCTTGCCGAGGCCGTAATCCCGGACAATGCCATTTGGATAATAATTGCCGGGGATTTACACAAAGATGCGGAGTATAGAAAAATTGTAATAGGTGAACCAGATGAAGATACTTGCAATTGACACTTCCGGGCAGGAAGCCGGAGCCGCCATTATTGATGATTACATAATCATTGGCGAAATTTTATTAAATGCCCGCACAGGTGAAAAGTCTTGGACTCATTCCGAAATATTAATGCCGGGCATAGACCAGCTTTTTAGTTTAACGGGTATTAATATGGAGCAAATTGATTATGTTGCCTACACATCCGGGCCCGGGTCATTTACCGGTCTTAGAATTGGCGCGTCTACGGCATTGGGGCTTGCCAAGGGGCTTAACATACCAACAATCCCGGTTCCTACACTGTGTTCGCTGGCATACAATATGCTAGGCACGGGAAATGACGGGCTGGTTATCCCCATGATGGACGCACGGCGGGGGCAAGTGTATTCCGCCGTATACAGGCAAGGCGAAGGCGGCACACTAACACGTACTACAGATTACATGGCCTTGCCTGTCGATGAGTTGCTTGCGCAAATTCAACTGGTAAGGAAATCCGACCAGTTGAAAAATGTTATTTTCCTGGGCGACGGTGCGCAAGCTTATAATGAAACAATAAAAACCGCCCTGCCCTACGCTATTTTTGCCCCACCCAACAATAACCGCCAGCGGGCTTCTTCTGCGGCAGTGTGGGCATTGGAGCAAATAAAAGCCGGATACACACAAAGCAACACGGTAGATATTTTGTATGTCCGTGCGCCGCAAGCAGTGCAAGATCTGAAAAATAAGGCGGCGAAAAATTCATGATTACAATTATTCCTTCCGCCCCGGAACACGCGAAAGACATCCACGCCATAGAACTGGAATCTTTTGCAGACCCTTGGTCCGTATCGTCAATAGAGTATGAAATAGGCCAAAAGCATTCCGTTTGTCTTGCGGCAGTAAACGAAAGTGGAATCGTTGTAGGCCATGTGTCCATGCGGCATATTATTAATGAAGGGCACATTAGCAACATTGCCATATTAAAAGCATACCGCCGACAAGGTATAGGCGCACTGCTTTTGGATGCGTTGGTTAATGAAGCCATAAAACGCGAAATGATTGGCCTTACCCTGGAAGTGCGGGTAAGCAACCACTCCGCCATAGCCTTGTACGAAAAGTATGGTTTTATCGTAGAAGGTTACAGGAAAAATTATTATTCATCCCCGTCAGAAGATGCTGCAATTATGTGGAAAAAATTATCCCCGCAAGGGTGCGAATACGAGGTGCAAACATGGCATTAAAAGAGTTGAGCTGGAAAGAGTTAAAATATTTTTGCAAAGCAAAAAACATAGATATTGTTCCAAACCCGTCAAACGAGTTAATAGGCCAGCAACGGGCGGCGGAAGCACTGTCATTCGGGCTTCAAATGAAGGAGAAAGGCTACAATATTTACGTTTGCGGCTCTGCCGGTACGGGGCGTACAACTTTCGCAATGGAATACGCAAAAAAATTGGCGGCGACAGAGCCTGTTCCGCCGGATTTATGCTATGTTTACAACTTCGAAAACCCAAAATGTCCGAAGCTGCTGCGCCTGCCTGCCGGTATGGGCAAACGCCTGAAAAAAGACATGGCAGAGTTAGTTGACCGCCTGTCCGCGGAAATTCCAAAAGTCTTTGCGGACAGGGATTACGAGCAAAAAAAGAATAGTATCGTAAGAATCTTAAAATCCAAACAAGAAGAAATTATTAAGGATATGACAGAAGAAGCCCGGAAAAGCGACTTTGAGGTTAAAAACTCTAATTCGGGTTTGTTTTTCTTACCAATTATTAACGGCGAAGTTATTAACGAAGAGCAATTCGACTCTTTAACCCAAGAGCAGCGGGATACAATTACCAAAAAATCGGAGTCCATACAGCAGCGGGCATCGGACGCCCTACGCGAAATGAAAGAATATGAAAAAGTTACAAGAAAAAACGTAGAAGATTTGGACTACTCCCTTGGGCTGTTAACGGTTGGGCACCATATGACTGATATTTTAGAAGAATTTTCTGTAGAGCCGGAATTGCTAAAGTATCTTAAAGCCGTAAAAGAGGATATTTTAGAAAATTTGACGGATTTTCTATCCGGCGATTCCGACGAAGAAGAAGCAATGCAGGCCTTAATGCCATGGCAGGCAAAAAGGAGTAATGAAGATACATTGTCTAAGTATAAAATTAACTTGCTTACAGACAATAGTGTATTGGACGGCGCACCTGTTGTAATCGATTACAATCCCAGTTACTCAAACTTAATTGGCGAAATTGAATATGATAATGAGTTCGGTAACTTTTCTACAGATTTTATGAAAATTAAGCCCGGCTTATTGCATAAAGCAAATGGCGGATACTTGATTTTGCAAGCTCAAGACGTTTTGGGAGGCCATCATTCCTGGGAAATTTTGCGCCGCAGCCTTATAACCGGGCAAATTTTAACGGAGTCTTTGCGGGAGTTTAACACGGGCATTGCCGTAAGCGGCATTAAACCCGAGCCAATACCCCTGGATGTAAAAATAATCATAATCGGCGGCGGTTTTTACTACGAAATACTTTACACTTATGACGATTACTTCGAAAAATTGTTTAAAATCCGCGCGGACTTCGACTATGAAATGAAGCTGAATGATGCAAACATGACAGAAATTGCCCGTTTTATGGGGCATCACTCTGCCCTGCCCCTGGACAGCAGCGCCGTTGGCAGACTAATTGAGCATTCCGTACGTTTGGCAGAACGGCAAGACAGACTATCTACAAAGTTCTGCCGCATAAAAGAAATATTGGACGAAGCGGTAGTGTGGGCAAAAATGGACGGCGCGGAAAAAATAACGGACAAATATGTGCAAAAAGCAATTTCCAAACGCGAACTCCGCCTAAATATGTATGAAGAAAAGTTGTCTGAAATGATTGAAGACGATGTAATAATGATTTCTACCGAAGGGGCGAAAGTTGGGCAAATTAACGGCCTGGCCGTGCTTGACACAGGTGACTATGCTTTCGGCAAACCATCCCGCATTACGGCTACAACTTACATGGGCAACGCGGGCATTGTAAATATCGAAAAAGAATCGGACATGTCCGGGTCCATTCATGACAAGGGCGTGCAAGTTATTACAGGATACTTGGGGCATATGTACGCCCAAACATTTCCTATTTCATTATCGTGCCGCATTTGCTTCGAGCAAAATTACAGCGGCATAGACGGGGACAGCGCGTCATCTACGGAATTATTCGCCATATTGTCATCTTTATCCGGGGTACCTATACGCCAGGATATTGCCGTAACGGGCAGCATTAACCAGTATGGCGAAATTCAGCCCATTGGCGGTGCCACATACAAAGTGGAAGGCTTTTTTGACCTGTGCAAAAGCCGCGGGCTGACAGGCAGCCAAGGTGTGATTATCCCCACTCGCAATGTACGGGATTTGGTTCTTAAAGATGAAGTTGTGGAAGCTGTAAAAAAAGGGCAGTTTCATATTTATCCAATTTCCCACGTAGATGAAGGAATTGAGATTTTAATGGACACCCCCGCAGGCAAGCCCCCCTACCCTTTTAATACAATTCACGGGAAGGTGTACCGTAAACTGCGGTCGTACCACAAGAAAAACCATAAGGGTGACTAATAATGAGAAAAATTTTTGCCGTTTCCGTTGTATTTATGGCCCTGTCTGTTGCGGTAATAATAATTTTTACAAGGCAGGAGCCGATATACGAAGTATTTTACGCCGCCGTATGCACCGAATACACACCACATGTTCCGGTGGCGGTTAAACAGGCATACGCCGACGAAAACACGGAAATGTATATCCCCGCGCCGCCTCCCGTTATGCTTAAATACATTCCTCAAGAGTTAACATACGAGGCCAAACTTAAGGCCTTAATTTCCTATGCCCAAAACAGGTACCGGTTGGCCGAAACACCGGGCGCGAATATACACTCCGGCAGGCACAACGCCGCGGATATTCAAGCTTTGGCAACGGCTATACAAAGCGCGCAGGAAGTTTTGGAAAATACACCTTTATCAGACACGGAAGCAGTGGAGGCGATTGAAGTTTTGAGTTCAGCGACAGACAATTTTATGTACGCCGTAGTAGACCCTCGGGGTAACTACAGGCCATTTATGCACACAATAGCCCAAGGGGAAAATTACCCCGTAAAGCGTCACCTGCGCGCCGCGTGGGTTGCCACCGTGCTTAACATAGACTGGCCGTCTGTAGAAGCCCGTGGCACCACCCCAGCACATGTGGACTTGCAAAAATATGAGTTGCGCCAACGCTTTGACGAAATAGCGGAACTTGGCTTTAACGCCGTGGTATTTCAAATAAGCCCTACAGGGGACGCGTTTTTTAGGTCGCAAATTTCCCCTTGGTCCGCATGGCTTACAGGGGAAACAAATTTTACCGGCCACTTGCTGGACTCTAGCGGTGCCGAATTTGACCCATTGGAATACGCCATAAACCTTGCCAGGGTCCGCAACATAGAGTTTCACGCCTGGTTTAACCCCTACCGCATCACCCACACACTAGAGCAGTACACAGGCAGGATAATTTTATCCTCTACCGGGCAATACGTAACAAGCCTGGCACAAATTAGGCAGGAATGGTCCCAAATACCGGGCACAGCGTTTTATTTGTTTGGCGATTATGTAAAACTTGGCGAAAACAGATATGTAGTTGACCCTGCCGCCCCGGGCGTAAGGGACTGGATTGTGCGCCGCGTGATGGAAGTTGTGGAGAACTACGATATAGACGCGGTGCATTTTGACGATTATTTTTACCCGTCGGGCTTTCAAATTACAGACACATTTGCCCGTTACAATACACCGGAGCATAACTTGATTTCCGGCCAAGCTTTCCCCAATACCACCCTGGGGCAAGCCAATTGGCGCAGAGAAAATACAGAAATGATGATACGTGATGTTGGCACCGCGGTTAGAGAAACCGCGCCCTGGGTTAAGTTTGGCATAAGCCCCGGCGGCGTATGGAAGTCTGCAGCTGAAGGCAATACGGGTCTTGACGGCGGCGGATACAACGCGGGCACGGGTTCGGCTTCCACCACTACATGGTCAAATTATCATTCTTCTTTCGCGGATACCCGCCGCTGGGTAATTGAAAACCTAATCGACTACTTAACGCCGCAAATTTATTGGGATTGGGACCACAACAGTGCCCCATTTGGCGTTATTGCCGAGTGGTGGGGGCGGTTGTTCCACGACTTTGGTCCAAACGGTACCTTGCGAAACTCCCGTGGCCAATACACCCATGCCCAACTGTTCATAGGCCTGGGCCTGTACCGCATGGACAACCTTTACCGTACACAGGCGGTTAGCATACCAAATAAATGGCGCAACTCCCCGGGCTTCGAAAATGAGGGAATGCGCACATTTTTACGGCAAGAAGCCTACAGCATAGGCAACCCAAACATCAGCGGAACAATGACCTTTACGCAAAACCATATGCGCCCCGGCAGGGGCAACGGTATGCGCGAAACTATGGAAACCCTGCGGGCAACCATGTGGCGGTACCCTGCCCTTGTTCCGGTAATGCCGCATCTTGGCGGCACTGCGCCGTCCGCGCCAGCAAATGTAGTGATTAGCGGCAACACAATTTCCTGGAATAACACAGAAGAAAGCACCTGTCAAATGGTTGCGCCCCGGTATTTTGTCATTTATCGATCTGACAATGAGCGGATTAATATAAACAACCCGGCAAATATTGCGGCCATTGTACCCGCTGTGCCCGGGCAGGTTAGTTACACATGGGAACTGCCGGAAGGCGCGGAAAATTACTACTATGTAATAACCGCCGTAAACCGCCTGCATGATGAAAGCCCGCCGGGTAAATAGTCCATTCTATCGTGTGTACAAATGAACCTGCGATAAATCAAATTTACACTTTTTAAAATTTAGACGATAATATTGAAAAATTCCAGGGGCATTAATAACAAACGCTTTTTCAGTATAGCTCGTCACAGGCTGCGGAAACTCATTTTGTTCATCAAGCAAAACCCATGGGCCTTTTTTTGACGACGCACCAAAAAACTTCCAACGATTTGGGACTTGAAGCTGAAAACACGTAACAAAACTGTACATTGCAATTTGGGCAGGTTCATATAGCTTAAATACAACATTGCAGCTGTTTTCATTAATCCCAAAACGGGCATAATTTTTATAATGACCGTTGAGCAAATTATCTATTTTATCACTTTTCCCGCCGTAAAATGGATTTCCCTGCAAGTCTGTCACTTCGCTTACTCGCAGTTTATTATCAATACGGGTCAAATTCTTTGTAGCTGGGTCGAATATTGGACGCTTATTTGTACCATGAAGTATTGCCAGCCTAAAATCTATGATTCTTTTTACTTTTTCTATCGCTTCGGCATCAGGGTTGCTGAAATTGATACATGTATTCGCATCTAATATCGACAAACTGCATGTATTGCGGTACGTTTCCCCAAGGATTTTTTTTGTATAGCCCGGTGCGCAAAAAGGATTACAGTCGGTGCAATCCTTTATTTTGCTTAGCATGAAGCCTTGTAAATTTTCTTTTATAATAAAGTCGTCGTACTGGAATAATTCTACAAAACTCACACCTACAGACCATCTGTTTTCATGAGATGTTTCATTGTTTACTAACCCGTCTACTTTATCGCCTCCCAGCCAAATAAGGCCGATGCTCTTACCTTTTACCTTCATAGTCCAGGTATTTGTCGAACGCCACGGACATAAAATTTTTTTTGACTTGCAATAGTCCAAAAACGCAAGCACGTCTTGTTGCATTTCGCTACTCAAACGCGAGACGATAAATTCCTCCAAAGCCGGCCTGATTCGCCTTTGCTCTTGAGATAAGGTTTCTGCCATGTAGATGTTCCTCCTCCTAATATGAAAGTTCTTTTTCAACCCAACCTTTAATGGCATAGGTTTTTTCATTGGTTAAATCCGTTAAGGGTACCCAAAAATTATTGTTTGAACAAACGAAAACCGAACACTTCAAATATTCTGCTCCGTCAATTATAAACTTATATCCCGTATTGTTCAACGGATGTATCGTAGGCGTATGGATACATCCGCTCCCGATTTTGATTACTTTCAACAAGTCTTGCGGAAATTTTTCGATAACTTCCGGGTATTCACTTGCGTTTTTCGCGTCAATCTTAATTCCGCAGCTGTTGGGCGTTATTCCAATTATCCAACTTGCGTGTGAAACACTTTTGGGCTTGCGTTTATAGTTGTACAAAAAATACGTACCTATAGAACTGTTTCTTCCGGTGAATGTATCGCAAATAAAACCGGCATCTATTAAACGTAAATGCAAACTTAGCACTAATTCCCGTGTTCCAACCGGAAACGGTTTGGAAATATCCTTTATTAAAGAAATATGCTCCGCCACTTCACCGCACAACGCTTTGTGGTCACACCGCAGAAAAATCGTATCCATTAAGGTAATACAGGCGGCGGCTCCCGGCTTGAATCTTTTTTTGTTTGCTTCCAGTTGCGCGTTTGCCATTGCCTTTAACCCAATTAACATTACAGGGTTGTCCGGGTATGTTATTTCCAATATGTTGGTGTAAGTTAAATTTGGCTTTTCCGTATCCAAGTCTATACCAAAAATTTCGATACCGCACTCGGATAGATGCCGCAGGTACACAGTTACTTTCGAGACACGTGTTTTCTTGGAAACGCTAAGCAGTTCACTGCCGTTTATTATCAGCGCGTCATTATTATTGTTTGGTTCCCCATGAAGCCCTATATTCATTAACGTCATTGCCATATCTCTTAGAAACGGGTAATCCATGGTAAAATTTATGCCGCCCCACACTCTGTTAGCGTTTAGTTTTGGCTTATCGTGCAAACTCGCAACGGCGATTACATAATCAAAGAACTGGCATAGAAAATCCTTGAACGCAAGAACACCGCTGCGGATAGTTTCCTCATCGGCAATGCTTTTGAATATGGGGCTGATTGGGTAATTTGCAGGTATATCCTGCAACACATCTTTTAATGATTGTGCAAAATCTTTCAGCGGCTTTTGCATAAATGTCATCCTTTCCGCGTTTTACCTCCCTGCTTATGTCTAGAGTTTACCACAAAAACCTGACTACGTAGTGTCATACTAAGAATGGTGTGTTAGAATGTAGCAAATACTACTAAATTTGTACGATTCGAGACATAAAAAGGAGAGAGTCCCATGCCTAAACTACGGAAAATGCTTAACGATGTAAACGCCGGCTACATACAATCGTTTATGCGGCTGATTGAAACCCAAAGTAAGGAAACCATAGCGAAATGGTGCGTAAACTACGCGGAAGAAAATATTTTGCCACTATGGGTAAAAGATTTCCCCGAAGACCTGCGTCCCGGTAACGCGTTAGTGGCTGCCGGTGACTTCCTAAGCGGTGAAGCAAAACTGGCAGACGCAAAAAAGCAAATTAACGGGTGCAGAGCCGCCGCCCGTGAGTCAGAAGGCAGCCACATTGCCCAAGGTGCGGCGCGTACAATTGATGTAGCGGCAAGTACAATTCACAACCCGGCAGGTTCGATTGCAATCGCGTTTTATGGAGGGTTAACTTTGGCCTATAGTAAAAAAGGGCTGGATGCCCCCTGGGAAGAGTTAGAGCAAACAGCAATAGAAGAATGCGTAAAAATGCGGGAATCTTTTGCAAAAATTATGGTTGCGGACGAACCTAACTCGGCTAAAATTGATTGGGGTTGTTAGGAGTAGATTGTATAATTTCAGTTGGTCCCAAAATTGGACAAGGGCGTGTTCCCACTAGCGAAAGCACATCTTTGCGGTTGATATTTCCGCACATTTTTCATGTTCTTCTCCTTGCGTACTTCTAGTACGCGACGTCGAAAACATTCAAATCTGCAAAAAATCAAACTCGCAAATCTGCACATTCTTATAGTAGGAACACGCCCAACTGAAAATTTTGCACAACGTAGGAGGTCAAAAAAATGGTGAAATTACAAGGTGAAAAAATATATCTTGCCACAATGGAGCGGGAGCATTGCAAAAAAATATGGGAAGAGACAGAGTATGATTTTACGCAGCCTACCGAGCGGTTTATTGTTGGGCAATCTTCTGCAAACGCGGACAAATGGTTTGACGACATACAAAAAGCCCAGGGTGAGCAGCATGTCCGGTTGGGGATTTTCCTAACCGACGGAACCATAATTGGCGACATTGCTTTGCAAGACATAAACTGGAAAAACCGTTCTTGCACCTTGGGATACGGGCTTACAAAATTAGAGTACCGTGGCAAAGGATATACAACAGATGCGGTAAAAACTATCCTGCAATATGCGTTCTGCCATCTTGGACTGGGACGGGTTTCCGCCGCCACACAGGAGCGCAACATAGGTTCGCAACGGGTACTTGAAAAATGCGGATTCACCCTGGAGGGCCGTGAGCGCAAAGCGGAATATTTACACGGCAAGCGGTACGACAGGCTTATGTATGGCTTGCTTGCAGAGGAGTTTGTGCCGTACGAACAAGGGACGCATTCATGATTAGAATTGTTGAGCCTCATGGTGTGCTTTTGGAACAAGCGGAAGCGTTGGCTAAACGTGTATTTCCAAACCAGGATTTTGGAGAGCATACATGCTTTTGGGCGTACGCTCGGCAAGATGACCCCGCTGTAAGAGACGCGCAGCGGCAGTTTGGGGTTGAAGAATTTTTACACTTTAGTGTTGCAGTTACAGAGTTTGAAGAGGTTGTGGGAGTATGCGGGCTTTATACCACGCCTGATACACAACACGATTCCGTTTGGCTAAATTGGCTTTGTGTGGACCCAAACTACAGAAAGCAAGGTATTAGGCGCATGTTATTGGAAACGGCTATTAAGCAGGCAAAAGCCACGGGTAAAAAGTTCCTGTGTTTGTTTACTTCAGACGACCCAAACGAGGCGGCTGCGCAAAAGTTGTATGAAAAATATGGCTTGAAAATTGTGAGAAAAGAGAAGGATTCTACACATATGACTTTTTATCGCACGCTGCGTCTGTATTAGAAAGGACAGTTACTGTGTTTAATTTATCCGACCCAAATAATCTGCGCACACAGCACATTCAATTGCTAAACAGCGAAAACATTGACCTGTTGGTTAACTTGGAACAAAACGCGCGCCTTACCGAACCGGAAATCTTCATCGATAATTTTGACGCCTGCGCGTTCAAAACAAACATGAAAAACGCTCTAAACAATCCACTATTCTCGTCTGCAAGGTGTATGATGTGTATTACCGATAAAGGCCAAACAATTGGGCGGTTGGACTTTGCCATAATCCCTAGTTTTTCCTTCGGCACTAATTTGCAAGTGTACGTAGACTGGGTGTACGTACTTAAAGAGTTTAGGCAGCAAGGCGTCGCGAAGGTGTTATTCAGTGAAATGGAAGCCTATATCAAAAAAATTGGTATAAGCGAGTATTTCCTGTTAACGGCGGAGAATAGCGAAGCCCAAAAGTTCTATCGCAGCTTTAATTTTGCAGGGGCCGAAATTGAGAGACAAGAAATTCTGAGAAAATACATATGATAAAGAGGATGATAACAATGCTAAACGTACAGCTACATGAAATACCCGGCTATGATAACTTCGCAACCCTTCAGCCTATTTTGGAAGGTGGCTCCGGCGAAGATAAGTACCGGGTCATCACCAAAACAGGCGAGCAGATGTTTTTGCGCATAGGTGTCTGTGCCGACAGTATACAAAACCATAAAAAGCATATCCTTGCGGAGACACTGGACATCCCAATTGCGCGGACAATCGACTTTGGCGTGTTTGGCGACAACGTCCACTACTACTGGCTGCTTACCTGGCTGGAGGGTACAAGCGCGTTTGACCTTCTGCCAACTTTAGATGACGCAGGCCAGTTTAATTTGGGTGTAAAAAGTGGCACGCTTTTGCGCAAAATACACTCCCTTCCCATTACGGAACCCATTGAACCGCTGCAGGAATGGCTTGGGAGACATATCGATTTCTTTACAGAAGAAGTGCGAAAAAAACACGGGCACAACTCAAAAATCCATAACAACATAATCGCGTATATACATGATAATAAAGATATTTTGCGCACGCGGCCCCAAACATTTTTGCACGGGGATTTTGGCTTGTCCAATTTAATTGTTACGCCAAGCGGCGACATTGCCCCAACAGATTTTAGTTACAATTTACGCTCGTATGGCTACCCGCCTTTGGAAATGTCAAATTTTTATGAAACGGGTGCAACAACGCCTTATACGTCCGGTCAAGTATGGGGCTATTTTAATGGAAGTATCCCCAAGGATTTTTGGCATGAGTATTTATTTGGGGAAGCATATCTGGCACTTATAATTTTTGCAACGCGAAAAGACGAGAGTTGGACTGACTATATCGAGAATTGGTACAGCGAACGGGTTGCGAATGCTGTGGATGTTATTCCGCAGTGGTACGTAAAAAAATAAAAGATTCACTCACAGAGACACAGAAAAAAGCAGAGACATGGATAAAGGCATTAAATTCAATTGTTTTCTCCGTGAACTCCGTGTCTCTGTGAGAAAAAATAACCGAAAGAAGGATTCCTATGATAAAGCTACATACAAAACGCCTGATAATCCGCGACCCAATAGAATCGGATTTACAAGACTGGCACCGCTTGTTTTCTAACCCGCAGGGGATGTACTACCTAGATGACATTATGACCCATTCCTTGGAGGAAAGTCGGCAAAACCTAGAAACCGCCATTGCGGAATCGCAAAACTCAAACCGTATGAAATATTTTTTTTCTATTGAACACAAAGAAACCGGCGAGTTTATCGGCAGCATTGGCTACACCGTAACGGAAGTTACACCACCGGGCATGCACGTAGGCGCGGGGTATTTTCTTTTGCCGGAACATCACGGCCATGGTTACGCAACCGAAGCAATGAAGGAAATTGTCCGATTTGCCTTCGAAGATAACGGCGTGTATCGGTTAAATTCCGGCTGCCTGGCAGAAAACCGCGCGTCCGAGCGGGTACTGCAAAAAAGCGGGCTAATTAAAGAAGCGGAGCGAAAGCAGTACACGTGGCATGATGGCCGCATGAAGGACAGGGTAGAGTACAGATTGCTAAAAGACGAATATTTCAATTATTGGTACGCTTTAGACACCTTGGTTGCCAAAACCACATTGCAAATTGACAGGCCTAAAGGGTCTGCGCACCCCCGCTACCCAGAGTTTATTTACCCTATAAATTACGGCTGCCTGGAAGGCACAACCGCAATGGACGGCGGCGGCATAGATGTATGGCAGGGCAGCGACCCTGCCCAAAAACTTGACGCGATAATGTGCATTGTTGACCTGACTAAAAATGACTCGGAAATAAAGCTGCTTATTGGCTGCACAGAAGAGGAAAAGCAGCTGGTTTACCAAGTCCACAACGAAACAGCAGTTATGAAAGGCATATTAATAAGGCGGGAGAATTTCCAATGAACATACCCAAAGATACACGCCAAGGGCTGTACAAATACCTAGGCGACAAGGCTGACGAATTTTTACTACAGGCCAACGCTCGGTTAGAAAAATACACTCAAATATGGCAGTTAACCAACATATCTTTCATGCCTACAAATACGATTAACCTGCTGTTTTCTTGTGAATCCGCCATATACGGTCCATGCGTTCTAAAAATATGCATACCCGGGCCGGAAGTAGCTACGGAAGTTAGCTGCTTGCTGGCATACGACGGCAAAGGTTATTGCAAGCTGTGGGCATACAACCTGTCCGATGATGTATTGTTGCTGGAACGGGTAATGCCCGGCAGTCAAATGTGGGCGGTAACAGACTATAAAGAGCGGGCACGGCTTATGGCACTAACTGTAAAAGGCTTGCCCATACCGTGGAATAAACAGCATAATTATCCCACCTATATTTCCTGGATGGAGAAAATACACCATACCCTTACAGCCATGGGCGGTCTGGAAGATATTTTGTTTTATCTACGTAAAGCCATGGAGATACACACAGAGTTAAAATTACGGTACACTCAACCCTGCCTGCTTCACGGCGACTTGCACCAGGAAAATATGCTGCTCAACTCCAATGGCGGCTACACAATAATCGACCCCAAAGGCGTTGTAGATATTCCGGTAATGGAGACAGCGCGGTTTTTACTGAACGAAACCCCTTGTGACGAAAGCAAAATCCGCGAAATGACTGCCATAATGAGTCCCATCACCGGCTTTCTAAAGGATGATATTTTAAAATGCCTTTTCATAGACGCGGCCCTGGTCAATAGTTGGTGTATGGAAGAGCACTACCCTACCCCGCAGGCATTTGAGAAAGCAAAAAATGAAGCAATTGAAACATGCAAATTTGTGTACGGGCTGGTGAACCATGATTGACTACATCTTAAAACGCTGCAGGCGTAAAACTTTGGCAATTTATGTCCGCAACGGTCAAGTGGAAGTTCGCGCCCCAATGGGCCTGCCAAAGGCGGAAATTGACAAGTTTGTAGCTGTAAAGCAAAATTGGATAACAGAGAAGCTGGCCACCGAGCAAGAACGGTTTGAAAGAAAAAAAGCCTTCAGCCTCAACTATGGCAGCGAAATACTTGTGCGGGGTGTTCCTTATCCAATTGTACCAATAACCCACGCCCGACCGGAGCTGGACGGGAAATGTGTTTACATCCCCGCCAACCTAGATCCCGCGCAAATAAAAAATGCCTGCATAACTGCTTACCGCCACATTGCCCAAAGCCTGTTAACCGCAAGAACCGCAGAGTACGCCAAATTAATGAGTGTGGAACCGGCCTCCGTTAGCATAAGTTCCGCCAAAGGCCGCTGGGGAAGCTGCTGCGCGTGTAAAAAAATTACATTCTCTTGGCGGCTTATAATGGGAAGCGATGACGTAATTGACTATGTAGTCGTACACGAACTGGCGCATATTTTGCAAATGAACCACTCGAAGGAATACTGGGCAATTGTAGAAAGTGTGCTGCCGGACTACAAACAGCGCAGAGCGCGCTTGGCGGAATTGCAGCGGCGTATTGCGGCAGAAGATTGGGATTAAAAACAGAGTGAAATTCAACCGGTAGGATTTCCTTACCAGTTGGGTTTGCATATATTTCGGAGGTATTAATGTCGGAAACATATTTCATATACGGCGAAGTAGAACTTGCTCATCTACGCAAAAAATGCAAAAAGCTTGCGGCTCTTATAGACCGGGTGGGCATGATAAAACGCCCGGTAAACCCCAATCCTTTTTCCGCCCTTGTAGAAAGCATAGTTGCCCAGCAAATTTCTACCAAGGCGGCGGCTACGGTTACGGCCAGGCTGCGGGAATTATCTGCAATGGACGCAGACAGGCTTAACGCGCTGTCTGCGGAAGAAATTCAGGCCTGCGGCATGTCCATGCAAAAGGCGGGCTACATCAAAAATATTGCCGCGGCGGCTGTTACCAAAGCAGTGGATTTTGACACTCTCGCGGACAAAACCGACCGGGAAATTATTGATGCCTTGGTAAAAATCAAAGGAATTGGCGTATGGACGGCAGAAATGTTATTAATTTTTTCACTTACGCGCCCAAATGTGGTAAGCTATGGTGACTTAATAATCCGCTGCAGTATAATGCAACTGTACGGCCACAAAGAATTGCCCAAAGAGCGTTTCATGCGATACGCAAAAAGGTACGCACCATACGGTTCCGTAGCATCGCTGTATTTATGGGCACTTGCTAACCTTACTGCCTGTCCATAATAAGACGGCATACAAGCTTATTAAGGGGTACAATAAACCAAATAAGAACAAGCATGGTAACGGTGTTAAACACAACATGAAAAACGGACATTTGTATAACCGGGTCGCTTATCAACCCTTGGTACCACGGTACAAGAACACCTTGCAGCGGCCAAACAATTGCCATAAAAATAAACGCCCCCAGTAAGTTAAACAGTACATGAAAAAACCCTACTCGCTTCGCGTTTCTGTTACCTGCAAGCGACGCGATTACAGCGGTAAAACTTGTACCCAAGTTCGCACCGATTACAATGAAAATAGCCGATTCAAACTGCAGCAGTCCGCTTGCAACCATGGCCACGCTAATCCCTATTGCCGCAGAAGAGGATTGTATCAACGCGGCAAAAACTGTACCTATAAGAAATAACCATAGCGGAAATGTAACTCTGCTAAATACCCCTTCAAAAAAATTTACAATAATTTCGTTACTGCCCAGGGCGGAACTCATCATACCCAAGCCGACAAATAAAAGGCCGAATGTAATAAAAATATCTGCGATTTCAACTACTTTTTCTTTTCTTGCGGCAAGCCGCATTGCCGCACCAACAAAAACAAGAAACATTATAAAATATCTGATTCTGAATGTGGAAAACACAAACAAAAGCGATGTTAAGCTGCTGCCGATGTTTATGCCCATAACTAAGCCTGTAGCCTGAAATAGTGTTAACATACCGCAGCCGGCCAAGCTAATAATAATTACGGTTGTTGGAGTAGAAGATTGGGTTATCCCTACCATGCCTATGCCCAAGCCTACATTGGTAAACCGGTTTTTGCCTATTTTTTTGAAAAGCCTGTTTAGTTTTTCTGACGGTTTGCCAAATATTTTTGCAAGCATAACAATGGCAAACAAAAACACCCCAACACCAATAAATAACTCTAAAACAGAAGTTGTAACATCCCAAAACATGAAATCCACCCTTTGCAAAAATATAAAGTTAGCTTGAACTAACTACGCAATGTTAGCACAGGCTAACTTTTTCGTCAAGACTAAATTTTAAGGAGATACTTAAATGCGTTTTGTAACAAATGAACTAGATTTTTACCACTCTCATAACCCGCGCAGCTTGGTGAAAACTTACGGGAGCCCACTGTATGTATACAATGAAGATATCCTGCGCCAACGCTGCAAAGAAATGATGAACCTTTGTACTTATCCAAACTTCATCGTAAATTACGCAATGAAAGCCAATACCAACATTCACCTGATGTCCATCGTACGTGAAAAAGGGCTGCACATAGATGCAAGCAGCCCCGGGGAAGTGGTGGCCGCCATGGCCGCAGGTTACACCTCTGCCGAAATAATGTTTATTGTAAACAATGCGTCTGCCTGGGAGCTAAAATACGCCATTGACCTTGGTTTAATTATTAGTGTAGATTCCCTTTCGCAGTTAGAAGCCTACGGCAAGCTAAACCCCGGCGGTAAAATATGCTTGCGTTTTAACCCGGGGATAGGCGGCGGCCATCACGAAAAGGTAATAACAGCCGGAGACGGTACAAAATTTGGCATCATGCCCGGAGACATCCCGCAGGTTAAGGAACTTTTAACAAAATATAATTTACAACTTACAGGAATCAACCATCACATAGGCTCGCAAAACCGAGGAGATTTGTACTTAGACGGCGTCCATGAGCTTTTGACGATTGCAAGGCAATTCCCCGGGCTGGAATTTATCGACCTGGGCGGCGGTTTTGCAATTCCATACAATAAACAAGACGGCGAAAAGCCTATGGATTTGCAGGCACTTGGGCAATCCTTGGACAAATTTATGAATGAGTTTGTCGCAAGTTACGGTAAAAAAGTCACATTTATAGTAGAACCGGGCAGATATATTGCCGCCGAGTGCGGCGTGCTTCTTGGCACGATACATGCGATAAAAGATTGCGGCCATGCAAGGTACGCAGGCACAGACATGGGTTTTTCCGTGTTCGCCCGCACAACCCTTTACGATGCCCACCACGATGTAGAAATTTACCGGGAAGGCAATGCCCCTCTGGGTAATGATACGGAAATTATTAACATCGTGGGCGACCAGTGTGAATCCGGCGATTACATTGTAAAAGAACGCCGCCTTCCCCTACTCCGTGAAGGAGATGTTTTGGGCGTACTGGACACAGGTGCGTACGGGTACTCAATGTCATCCCAATACAACCACCGCCCACGCCCGGCAGAAATTTTGATACAATCCGACGGCAGCATTAAGCAAATCCGCCGTCGCGATACATTCGAAAGCATGCTGGAAAATATGAAGGAGCTGTGACATGAACACATTATGGTACCAAAGTGAAGCAGAAGTATGGGAAGAAGCATTACCCCTGGGCAATGGCCGTATTGGCGCGATGGTTTTTTCCGGTGTCTCATCGGAAAAAATTTGCCTGAACGACGACACATTATGGTCCGGCTACCCGAAAGACCATAACATCCCCGGCGCAGCGGAAGGCTACAAAATTGCTCAAAAATTGGCTATGGAAGGCAAGTACAAAGAAGCGCAGGAATATATAGAAGCACATCTTTTAGGGGAGAACACGGAACGATACTTGCCCATGTGCGATTTAGTTTTAGAAATGGATGAACACGAGGCAGAAATTACAAATTATCGACGCGAGCTTAACTTGGAAAACGCAATACACAGCTTGCAATACACAAACGCCGAAGGGATAGAATACAAAAGGGAATCATTCATTTCCGCCCCGGGCCAAGTTTTTGTTATGCGCCTGACCACAGATAACCCTTGCAATTTAAACTTAACAGCGCGGTTCGAATCAAAACTACACCATAGAATTACTGTTAACGGTAAATCCATGATAATTGACGGCATGACAGAAGGCCACGACGAAACAGACCTTACAAAACAAGGCATCCGTTTTTCTGCCATTGCCAATTTTGAGATTATCGGCGGCACAACAATGCAAGAAAATTCCACCCTGCGTATAGAAGACGCCACCGAAATAATTATCCGCCTATGCTGCCGCACTAATTTTGCGGACTCATTTACACCACCGGGTATGGCAAACATACCCTACTTCCAAAACGCAGAAAATGACCTGAACACTGCGTTAATGCAGGACTACCAAACATTAAAATCCCGCCACATCGCCGACTATCAAGACCTTTACAACCGCGTTGACATCAACTTCGGTAAATCCCTGTCTCACCTGCCCACCCCACAGCGGCTGGACGGCTGGGATTCCACAGAAGATGACCCGGGCATATTCGCCCTACTCTTTCAGTACGGCAGATATTTGATGATTTCCGGTTCACGCAAGGGCACACAGGCACTTAATTTGCAAGGTATATGGAACCCGCTCATGTTCCCGCCATGGAATAGCGATTATACAACAAACATCAACGCGGAAATGAACTACTGGCCCGCAGAGGTTACAAACCTGGCAGAGTGTCACGAACCGCTTATTTCACTAATAACAAGACTGCGTACAACAGGTGCCAAAACTGCCAAACTCCACTACAACGCAGGCGGCTTTACCGTCAACCACAACACAGACATTTGGGCAATGTCTACCCCGGTAGAATCTGTGCCGACATGTGCACGCTGGGCTTTTTGGCCCCTGGGCGCAGGGTGGCTTTCTGCCCATGCTTTTGAACACTACCAATACAACATGGACGAAAAATATCTACGCGAAACCGCGTTTCCAATTATTAAAGACGCCGCCCGTTTCTTCCTGGACGTGTTGGTAGAAGACACGGACGGCACATTAATTTTTGCCCCGTCAACTTCCCCGGAAAATGAGTTCATTCATGCAGGCGGCAAATATTCTGTAAGCAAAACCACTACAATGACAACGGCAATAATTAGGGAAACCTTGCAAAACGCCATTACATGCTGCAATATACTAAACTGTGAACAGGAATTTAAAGAAGAAGCAGAAGACGCGTTAAATCGCCTGCCCGCATATAAAATAGGCTCACGTGGGGAGCTGCTTGAATGGAGCGAAGAACTGCCCGAGGCAGAGCCAACCCACCGCCACACATCACACCTGTACCCGTTGTACCCCGGTAATGAAATTGTTCCAAATACACCCCTTGCAGATGCCTGTGCCAAAACCCTCGAGCTTCGCGGGGAAGAAAGTACCGGCTGGGCGTTGGCCTGGCGCATATGTTTGTATGCACGCATGTTAGACAGCGAACGTGCGTTTTCATTCCTTAAAAAGCAAGTGCGTCCATGCGAAAACCGGCGCGGCGGCTGTTATCCAAATATGTTTGGCTCTCACCCGCCGTTTCAAATCGATTCTAACTTTGGCGCGACAGCGGGTATTGCCGAAATGTTATTGCAAAACCCTCGCCCCGGTATTATTCATCTACTTCCTGCCCTACCAAAGGAATTGTCTTCCGGCTATGTAAAAGGCCTGCGGGCTAAAGGCGGCGTAACGGTTAATATCTATTTTGAAAACGGTGCATTAAAAAAGGTGGAGTTGATGTTGGACAAACACCTACCCGCCGGGGAAGTTACAGTTTTGCATGACGGCAAACAAACAGTTGCCAAGCTGGAGCCCGGGATAATCACAATTGTTTAACAAAATCATTTAAACAATATTCCCTTTTTTCCGCTTCAATGCCTTGCTCTGCCAAAAGTACGTACAACCATTCCAAATCTAAATCTGTATTCAATACTACCGCCCTTTTCCGGGCGGTTTCTTTTATGTCTAATCCTGTTTCCGCAGAAGTCTTCAAGCACCGCAAAATTTCCTCCTGGCGAAACTGAGGATTATTGCTTACATGCCATGCTGCCCTTGGCAAACCGTCTGTTAAAAACAATACCCGCAGTCCGCAATCTTGTGGGAAAACAACCCAAAATGCATCCATACTTTGGTTTGTATAATAACGAAACAGAAAATGTTCCAAAGTATCCAGGCACTTTAATTTATGCGGGCTTCCAAACAATGCAAGACCTGTTTCGGCAATTTTATCGGCAACACTTATTGGCAGTGCCGTAATAAAAAAGCGCATCACACCATTTGCATTAACAAATACGGCTCCATCAAATATATGTGTATTCTCATTCATTTTTTCGCCAATTGGAAAAGCTGCTTTGACTAAATCCCACTTATCACCATGAACCGGTTTATGGTCTATATCTACTACACGTATTGCGGTTTGCCGTACATTTGCAACCAATATGCCGGGTTTGCCCTTGTACACGGCACTTTTATCCGCATTTTGGTTTGCCGAAAAAACATTCACATTTTCAGATGTTACTTCGGCATAATATTTTTTTATCACTTTATGTCCCCCGTTATAGTGTTTTACGAAGTATAGCATTTGATTGGCACAAAAAAAAGACCTCTTGCGAAGTCTTTTTTAAATTTACTTGTTTACTTGTGTCCAAACCACATCGCCGATAATTGGCAATTTGAAATCTTCCCCTTGATACGCTTTGTATACAAGGAAAACTAGGCTGACAAATGACAGTAAGCTGATGATGGCAATGGCCGGGCTTACCAGTAGCCCCAAAATCCAGCCAATAAGCGGTAAGCTTCTTATAAGCCTTAATACCCAGGTTACAATCATAATTAGGGTGAACCATAAAGTAGACTGCATCGCGTGGAAACGTACAAATTTATTTCCCCGCTCCATAATTAGTACCGCAATGCCTGAAAAAGGGCCAAAAATGTAACTAAGTGCGGCAACAAGATTTTGATCTAATCCAAAGATTGATTTCATACATATACCTCCTTGTAAGTCTTTAATAACATATACGTTACAATTTGAGGAAAGTATGTTTTTCCTAAAATAAATTTTACCATCTGTTTTCTATGCTTGTAAGCATACGGGCGGTACCTTGCGGACGATGTTGAGGGAAATGCTCGCGTACATTGGTCAGCATCTCGTGAGCTTCCTCCAGCCTCTCTTCTTCATAGTAAATTTGACCCAGCATAAACCATAAATCTCGCCATTGGGTTGTAACGCCTTCTTCCATAAAGCGATAGGCCAACTCTAAGTTAATTAACGCAAGAGAGTAGTCGCTTGCAGTAAACGCCCGCTGTCCTTCGTTAAAATAAGCTGATGCCAATCGCGGGTACGCGCTTCTGCGAATTGCATCTATACGGTCACGGATATCAAAAGCCATACCGGTGGTGTCTAGCTCATCAAGAACATCAATGGCCTCTTGAAGCTGATTATCTTGGTAAAGCCAATCTGCCTGATGAACAATATTTATACGGCCTTGAAGCTCAAGAATATCTTCTAAACCTCTAATTGTCTCGTACTTGGAATAAACTACTGTTTGCAACTCGTCTTTGTCTGCTAAAATTGCCTCTACTTCGGCTTGATGAACCGCAGCTGCCTGAACAGCATCTTGCTCTAATCTGGCAATTTCACGTTCATGTTCACTTTGAAACGCGGGATATAACAGAAAATAAATAATTGCTAACGTACTAACCACACCAATAATAAATGTTAAAATTTCTGCAATGTGAAAATTGGTAGATTTTTTCTCTTTGATACTCATTGCCTTGTATGGGCCAACGCTGTAAGGAGCCGGCGGAGCAAGGCTTTCTATTGGCTTGGTTATGAATTTTGTAGGAGAAGTTGCGTATTTGGGAACTTTACCTTTTGGGCTAAGAATAGAGTAATAATTTTGAGCTATAGGATTTTCTACATCAATTAAAAGCACACGTTCAACCATAGTTAACGCGCGTTCTTTATCATTTTGTATTAAGTGACATAGGGCAAGTAAATTTAAAGCGTCAACAAACCTGGGATTGTTTTCTAGTGCTTTTTTTAGCTGAATAATGGCCAAGTCATCACTCTTTTGTTTGATATGGCCCAATGCATAATTATACATTGTTACAGCGTCATTCATTTTTTCTAACGCACGGGGGTGTTTATTAATACGCTCCAGGTACCCTTCCGCAGGGTTATCTTTGGTTAATAATGAATTGCTTATAACCCAATGCTTCAAAGCTTCGCCAATATGCCCAACTTCAAAATGCGCTAACCCCAAAAGGTTGCGGGCATCGATATTGTTTTTGTTTATAGCCAGACTTTTTACTAATAGTTCGATCCCCTGTGTGAGATTCGATTTTTTTATTTTTTCCAAACCTTGATTATAGAACCTGTTTGATAAATGAACAGAGCGTCTATACAAAACCGTATCAATTCTGCAATGAGGGCAATTACTGCCGAATTCGTAAATGGTTTTACAGTTTGGACATTGCATGTCTATAATCGGCCTCCGTCATATATGGACGCCTTATCGGAAATATATTGTAATAATTCCAAGATGTCGTGTATTTCGTCCTTAATGCCCTCTTCAACCTCGTCAACAGTGCGGACGGGTTTATACTTGCCTATCTCATCTTTAAAATCAATCATAAGGCATCTCCTCTCAAAAACCTGTGTTTCTATAACTATTCTACCATACTCGCAAAGGTTCGCAAGGAAATAATGTAAAAATTATATTTTTTTTTGTAAAAATTTATATTTTTTATCGATTTGCAAAATTTATACAGCTCTTCTTTCGACAGTAAACCTCTCCGAGAGACCGTCTATAATTTCTTCAAACGCTATTTGAAGCATTGCCGGTTCTGTAACCTCTAACCATTCCTCGCCGCTGCCTTGTACAAAAAACATTATATGCACACCAAAACTTGTTTCTATAATTTCTGTATCACCAAAACTGCGAATTGGGTCAAAAATCCATGCGTCAAAAGACGGCGGCATTTCGCCGCGCCATATGTTTTCATATAAGCCGCCCCTATGAAGTGAATCTGTATCATCAGATCTTTCTGTTGCAAGGGCTGCAAAACTATCTTCTGTCGCCTCGCCGTTTTGCCATTCGGTATAAATTTCTTGCGCGGCTTGCCGCACTTCATCCATTTCAGCACTTGTAGCACCGTCGGGGAACATTATTAATATATGGCGGGCATCTACCGTAACTATGCTTGTATCGCGTACGCCCTCATTTAACGGGTCAATTTCCCTCCAATTTTCGTAGTAAAAAGCTTCCATTTCTTCGCGGGAAAAAACAATAGACTGTATCAGTTCGGTACGCCACAAGTGTATAAGCATATCCCGCTCTATATACCTCATGTACAATTCGAATGTCATGCCGGGAAGAACATCGCCTATTAATTCGTCAACGGTAACCCCGTCTTCCTCTGCAAGTTCATGCAGCATATTATCAAAATCTTCCAAAATAAGAAATTCTGAAAAACCTAGTTGAGTGCCGCTTTCAACAGCTTTGGCATATTGCATCATTAACTCTGCAACAGCATTGTGAATATAATCTGCCCATGTTTGTATTCCGTCAAAAAACATCTGCCCCTCTAAAGATCGGAATGGGTCAAAAGGTTCTTCGTTGGTGCGCATAAAATAATATTGATATTTTTCAAATTTCATTTCGTTAAAATAAAAATTGTATTCAACCACAGTAAGAACAACATCGCCAACGACTAATTCAAAAGAAAATGTAGAATAGTATGGTTCGGGCTCGTTTGCCCGCGCATTATTAGTATCCAACCCGTCTGCTGCATCGTTTGTCTGCCCGGAATTTCTTCCGCAAGCTGCAAGGCCAACAAAAACAGCTACTGAAATAACCAGTAGCAGCAGTTTTCGTATTACAAAATTTGCATTCTTATTCCTATTCAACTCATTCTCCTCTTTCGTTAATTAAATCACCCTGCGCGCAGTAACAAACCTTGGACGGTTATATGTGCTGTTAATGTCGCTTAATCTTACACCGGTATTCCATGTAGACGCATGAATCATTTGCCCGCCGCCAATGTACATACCAACATGAGTTATGTTGCCCCCACCGGGTGACGCCGAAAAAAATACAAGATCCGCAGGCTGCAGCGCATTGCGGTCTACATGCGTACCATTTCGTGCCTGGTCACGCGAAACCCGGTTTACGGTAATGTCAAAATTGCGTAAAACATATTGCATAAACCCGGAACAATCGAAACCCCTTGGGGTAGTTCCTCCAAACAAGTAAGGTGAGCCCAAGTACTGCTTTGCAAAGGCAACAATGTCTTCCCCTAGAGTTGAGGATGAAGTATACCGCACATGAGCAGTTTGCAATTCCACAAAATACGGAATATCCACATAAGATTTATCTACAAAAACAAGTTCGCCGTCATAAAATATACCAAACCAATTTTCAAACACAGAGATAACCGTTACGATGGTTTCGGCGTAAATGTGGCTTATACGTTCCCCGCCTTTTTCTACAGGCAAGTTATAAACGTACAGTGAGTTGTTGACAGTGCCCTGTGTCTCCGAAATTTTAACCCAATCGCGAGAAATATATACATTTTCGCTGTCATTGATGTTAGCACGAAAGAATTCGCCGCATACACCTAAAATCTCTACGGTGTGGCCGCGCCTTACTTGAAAGAGACGATTTGTGTCGTTAATTTCTGAATAAGCACGGACATTAACTACTTCACCGGTAACTACGCCGCGGGTAGCGGCATTAACAGTTGTGGGAAATAACAGTGTACACAGCACAAAAAGTCCTATGTATACACCCTTCATTAGTACAGATTTCATTACTTACATCCTCCCTCAAATGAATGATGACATTCACGTTACAGGGATGTTAACAAAATATTAATACAATGTCAACCTTTTTATCTTAGACTTTCACGACAAACGCATGAAGCGAAATCCGAAACAGAAAAACGTCTACAAGCAAAGATTCAACGTGAGTTCCGCAGCACGGTAGAAATGAGCACACACTGAATGCCGCAAGTAATCAAAGGTGAAGGGTTCTTTTTTTTTGAAAAATAATAAATAAATATGTA
>JGI20163J15578_10000104_pt1 | contig 33071 bp, 24 predicted proteins | sample TergutCu122P1_FD_15578 | JGI IMG/M metagenome (IMG submission 15578)
TAAAAACCGAAACCCTTCTTTCCACATGCCGCATGGTTGCCACAGTAAATGGCGAGCAGCAGCTTATTATGCTGTTTTCTTTGGGTTACCAAGCCTTTGCAGACCGCATGATAAAAGTTATAAAGAATATTAAAGACGGCAAAGACCCTCTTGATGATATTCGGGCAGACGACGAGCTTTTCTGCCCCAAATGCGGTACCCGCTACCCGGAAATAGAACGTGCCCTTTGCCCAAAATGTACAGATAAAATGGGTATTTTCTTTAGGCTGCTTAGCTTCTTCAAATATTTTAAAGGCCGGGTAATCGCCTGTTTTATTGTTATGCTTCTACTCACTGTTACATCCATATTTGCGCCGTATGTGGGTACCCGCATGTTTTTAGATGACGTTCTTACCGCACCAAGCCCGGTAGTTGTCAGTGTACATGAAGAGTATGTTTTGGATGATTATGGCGAATATGTTTTGACAGAAGTTAATGAGTATGAACTTGACGAATACGGAAATACCGTTTATACAGGCGGCCGTTTTTACCGCATGATAGGTGCCATTATTCTGGTAATCATAGGCGTGCGCATTTTTGGCACCTTGCTAAGTATGACTTACAGCTTTGTACTGGCCAAAACCATGCCATGGATAATTTACGACCTGCAGCTTCATATTTTTGAAGCAATGCAAAGGTTGTCTGTATCTTTTTATACGTCCAAGCGTACCGGCTCGCTAATGAACAGAGTCGGCCGCGACTCCAGGAGTATTTATTGGTTCTTTGTAGATGGGCTGCCCTTTGTGCTTATACAAAGCGTTACCTTTTTAGGTATAACCATTGTTATGTTTGTTATGGAATGGCGTTTGGCACTAATTATTGTGGCCGTAATACCCGTAGCAGGCATTATGTTTAGGATTCTGCGCACCATATTCCGCCGGTATCATCATAAATTCTGGGTTTTAAACTCCCAGCTTAACAACATGGTTTCCGACGCCGTCAATGGCCAGCGCGTAATAAAAGCCTTTGCCCGGGAAGATGAAGAATCCGCCCGTTTCAGAGAAACAGGCAATAAGCAGATAGCCGTAGAAATAGCCAGCGCAAACCTTGGCGCAACGGCATTTCCCGTGGTATGGTCTTTCCTTACATTTGGTGAAATTGCGGTTATTGCCGTTGGCGGTATGATGGTTATCCGCGGCGAAATTACACTTGGTATTCTTATGACATTTCTGGCATATATGGGTATGCTAATGGGGCCGCTGCAGTTTATGTCCACAGTTAGCACCTGGTGGGCCCGTTGTGTAGACGCCGCCCAGCGTGTTTTTGAAGTTATCGACGCCAAAGCAGACATCGAAGACCCTGAAAACCCCGTAATACTTGACAATTTCCGCGGCGAAATAACGGTTAAAAACGCCTGGTTCCAATACGAGCCGGCAAAACCAATTTTAAAGGGTATGGATTTGCACGTACCCGCAGGGCAAACCCTTGGGCTGGTGGGCAAAACCGGTGCAGGTAAATCTACCCTTGCAAACCTTATCGCCCGCTTGTACGACCCTACTGAAGGCGAAATATTTGTGGACGGCGTAAACGTAAAAGAGTTGAGCCTGCAGCAACTGCGCACAAGCATAGGAATTGTATCCCAGGATATTTACCTGTTTATAGGCAGCATTGCGGACAATATCCGTTATGCCCGGCCGGAAGCTACCATTGAAGAAGTAATGTGGGCGGCAAAAATGGCCTCTGCCCACGACTTTATAGCAAAACTGCCCGATGGGTACGAAACCCGCGTAGGTGCAGGCGGACAGGACTTGTCCGGCGGCGAACGCCAAAGGCTTTCCATTGCACGCACAATCATACAAAACCCCCAAATTCTTATACTGGACGAAGCCACTGCCGCCATGGATACAGAAACGGAAGGCAAAATCCAGGATGCACTGTACAAATTGCAGGCAGACAGGACCACCATTGCAATTGCTCACCGCCTGTCTACCCTAAAAGATGCGGATATGCTGGCGGTAATTAACGACGGCAAAATAGTAGAAACCGGTACTCACGAGGAATTGATGAGGCTAAAAGGCGAATACCACAAGCTTTACACCATACAGATGGAAGGCTTGAAAGTTATAAGCATGGATTAGGAGGTTGCTGGTGACTATTGACTTAAACGGCAAAACAGCCCTAATAACCGGCGCAACAGGCCAGCTTGGGCGAGTAATGGCCAGGACACTGGCAAGCTGCGGCGCAGACATCGCGTTGCAGTACATTCAAAACAAAGCCATGGCAAGCCAACTTGTGGCAGAAATCAAAACCCTTGGCCGCCGCGCCATTGCCATACAGGCAGACATCACAAACGAAACCTCCGTTAATAATATGCGCGACGGAATTTATGAGAAATTAGGCCATGTAGACATTGTTGTTAACAACGCGGTTATCCAATACACATGGACGGGCATTTTAGAGCAGAATATTGCAGATTTCCACAGCCAATTTGAATCATGCACAATGCAAAGTGTTCTTACGGGCAAGGCTTTCTTACCTGCCATGGTACAAAAAGGCGCAGGCCGCTTTATAGGCATAAATACAGAATGCTCTGCCCTGTGCAATGCCAACTCCGGCGCATATGCCGCCGCAAAGCGTGGCATGGACGGGCTTTACAGGGTGCTGGCCAAGGAAGTCGGCAGCAGCGGTATTACTGTAAACCAAGTTTCGCCCGGCTGGACTATAAGCGATAACGACCGCAAAAACGGTACAGAAATAGCCCCGGAATATTCACAAAAAATTCCCCTAGCCCGCCGCGGCACAGACCAGGAAATTGCTAACGCAGTGCTATTCTTGGCATCTGACCTGTCAAGCTACGTAACAGGCGTTAACATCCCCGTATGCGGCGGAGCCGTAATGGTGTAAATTGACTATGAAAGGGACGATATAAATTGAGCTCTATTCAAATGGACTTAGGAATATTGGATTTAAAACAGACAAAATTTTACGCTACGGAAGGCGGCTTTGTTGGCCTAAAGTACAAAGACGAAGATCACAAGCATGTTATCTTGCGGCGCGTAATGCCCCTTGCCATGCCAATGGAGTATATTTCTGTAGCAGACACAGAGAACAAGGAAATTGGCATACTAAAAGCCATTGCAGACCTGCCACAAGACCAGCAGGAGGTTGTTATAAAGGAACTGGACAACCGTTACTATGCCCCGGATGTAATCGACGTTGTATCCATTCAAGACAAGTTGGGCTATGTGTACATGGAGCTGCGTCTTAGGAATAAGCAAGGTAAGGAGTACGTAAAAAACTGCGCAGTAAAAGATGTAAGCCGCAATATCCGTATGGTTACAAATACCAGCGTACTAATTTTTGACGTGGACGGCAACCGCTATGTAATTTCCGATGTGGCAAACCTAAGCCGTCACAGTATGCGCAAACTGGACGCTTACCTGTTCTAATTCCAATGGGGCTCTGCCCCAAGCGTAGCCGCTTAAGAGGAGATCTACCATGAAACAATTCACTTTTGAATACGACCTTGGGCTGGACATGTCCCCAACTTCCGGCAAATTAATTTTTTCGGAAAGCGGCACGATTACCGGCGAGGAAAATGGCGAAGTAATTTTCACTTTGCACGCAAAAGATGTTAAGGAAGCATTTGTTAAACCCGGCGTAGGCTGCGGCTTAATTTATGTTACCTTCGAAAACGCACCGGACAGAGTTCTGTGCCGCTTTACCATGAGCGGCCTAAAACCTGCCGGTGAGCTTTGCAAAATCATAAATTTCTACAATTTGTCCGGCACGGCGTATATTCCCGAGGAAGCAGAAAAACGAGTTTGCGAAAAATGCGGCCGCCCAATGATGACAGAGCTTAGTGTTTGCGTGTTCTGCTACAGCAAATTAACGGTTGTAAAAAGGGCGTTTGGATTCTTCAAACCTCAGGCAAAAACAATAATTACATCTCAGATATTTGCAATGCTTGCTTTTGGCGCATTACTCACTTTCCCAATATTTTTCCGTATGCTTGTAGACAATCACTTTGAACCGCAAGTAGGTACATGGGCAGATATTATGGTAATTATAGGTATAATGACGGCCATCCGTCTCGCCGGTGAGTGTACTTTCATAATTACTGCCAGGATTTTTAACAAGGCTACCATGACTATTTCCAATGATATACGTTCAACGGCATACGCAAAAGTACAAAGCCACTCTATGACCCTGTTTGCCAAGCGCACACCGGGCGACCTAATACGCCGGGTTATGGATGACACCGGTGTTGTAAGCGACTTTGTCAATTCTATGGGCCGCTGGATTATTGAAGTGGTGGCCATGTTTATAATCTCCGTTATAATTTTGTTTGTTATCAATTGGCAACTGGCATTATGGGTTTTGATACCCGTACCTATTGTTGTTTTTCTTATAAATGCCTTCCAAACATTTATACGGGCAAGGTTTGAGCGGGAATGGCGCAGGAGTTCACGGGTTAACTCTATTCTGCACGACATAATCAAAGGTATCCGCACGGTTAAATCATTCGGTAACGAAAAGCGTGAAATTGAAAAATTTTCTAACGCTACTTTCGAGCTGGCAACAATGTCTTCTAAAAATGAAGCATTATGGGGCTTGTTGTTCCAGCCATTAATATTTTTAGTTGGCTCCGGCGAATTTATAGTTTTATTTGTAGGCGGAATGATGGTACTCAACGGTACGCTGACTCTTGGTGCCTTGTTACAGTTCACTATGTATTTGTGGGCAATTTTTATGCCGCTGCGCTGGCTAACGCAGTTGCCCCGCTGGTTTGCCCAAACCACAACCAGTATGGTAAAAGTATTTGAGCTATTGGACGACGAATCTGAAATCACATCGCCTCCACAGCCAGAAAACGTACCTATTGCCGGCGGCGTTGCCTTCGATAATGTGTACTTTGGCTACAAATCTTACGAGCCTGTCCTAAAGGGTGTCAGTCTGGAAATCAAACCGGGTGAAATGATTGGCCTTGTTGGTAAATCCGGCGTTGGCAAATCTACACTTATAAACCTGGCAATGCGCCTGTACGACCCTAACACCGGCAAAATTACCATTAACGATACAGACCTGCGCGCAATGGAAACTACCCATTTACATGAAAATATGGGCGTGGTGTTCCAGGACAGCTTCCTGTTCGCGGGCACATTTTTGGAAAATATCGCCTACGGTAAGGCCGGTGCAACTGTTGAAGAGGTAGTTGCCGCCGCCAAAGCTGCCGAAGCCCACGATTTTATAATGAAAAGCCCCGACGGTTACAATACGCCAATTGGCGAGGGCGGCCAATCCTTGTCCGGCGGCGAACGTCAACGCTTGTCCATTGCCCGTGCCATAATTAAAAACCCGGAAATTTTGATATTAGACGAAGCCACAAGCTCGCTGGACGTGGAAACAGAATCGTTGATACAGGAAAGTTTGAACCGCATAACAAAAGGGCGTACAACAATTGCCATCGCCCACCGTTTATCTACTTTACGCAACGCAGACCGGTTGGTTGTACTAAAAGACGGCGGTGTAGCGGAAGTTGGCACTCATGCGGAACTGCTAAGACAGCGCGGCATTTATTATGACTTGGTAATGGCTCAAAGACAAAACAGCCGCAAAGCAGAACCTGTAAACCCATAGGGAGGTACGCCATGTTGTACACCATAGAATCTGATAATTTAAAAGTTACCGTCAACAGTATGGGGGCGGAACTATATAGCGTAATATGCAAAAAAACAAACACAGAACTGCTTTGGCAGGGGGAAGCTCCGTTCTGGGGCAGGCGTTCTCCTGTGCTGTTCCCCATGGTTGGCCGTTCGAAAAATAATATGTACAGCTGCAACGGACAGCAATTTGAAATGGGCGGCCACGGCTTTGCCCGCGACAACGAATTTACCGTAACCGCAGAGCCAAACAAGCTTACATTCGCGTTAAAAGACACCCCCGCCTTGCGGCAGGTATACCCTTTCGCGTTTTTGCTGGAAGTAATTTTTACCCTGGACGGCAGCTGCCTTAAAGCAGAGTACAAAATTACCAACCCGTCGGACAACGAAAATTTAGTCTTTGCCGTGGGTGCGCACCCCGGGTTTAACTGCCAAAACATCACGGATTATTACCTGGAGTTTGAGGGCATGGATGCGTTAACCTGCGTCAAAATTACCGATGACGGCCTTATGTCAAATGAAACATTCCAGTTATGCCTGCAAAACGGGCAATTGCCCATTTCATACAATTTGTTTGAAAAATATCTTACCCTGGTGCTTGTTGATACAGACGTGAAGAAAGTCGCGTTAAAATCTGTCAAAAATTCGAATACAATAACCATGGAGTTTGACGCCCAACATTTTGGGGTATGGACCCAACCGGGCGCGCCCTTTATCTGCCTAGAGCCCTGGGACGGCCTGCCGGATTATCAAGATTTTGACGGAGATTATGTAAATAAGCGGGGCAATCATATTTTGCCGCCGGGCGAAGTAAAATCCTTCTGGCATTCCATTTATGTAAACTGATAAGCAGAGAATAGCAAATAAGGCATTTCTCCTGAAGCGACTATCGCGAAGCGATTCGGAGCTAAAGGAGAAATGCCCTATATCTTTTATCTACCCACGTACGGCAGCGGGTTAACAGGCACGCCGTTCCGCCTTACTTCAAAGTGCAGGTGGTTACCGGTGGATACCCCTGTTGTGCCAACGTCTGCTATATGCTGGCCACGGGTAACACGCTGGCCTACGGACACTCTGTTGCGGAAGTTATGGGCATAAAGCGTACTGTACCCATTTCCGTGGTCGATTATTACGGTAAGGCCAAAGCCGCCATGCCACTGGGCCAAGGTTACAACACCGGCTTCGGCGGCAATAATACGTGTGCCGCCCGGGGCGGGTATGTCAATACCGGAGTGATGTTCCCGTGTGCGGCGTATTGGGTGCGTGCGGGTACCAAAGTGGCTTGATATACGCGCATGGCCGGGTACAGGCCAGGCGAATGTTCCCCCAAAATTTGTATTTGTTTGGGCGGCGGCCCGCTGGGCCAACTCTTGGGCAATACGCTCCTGCTCTTGGCGGGCTTGTTCCGCGCTTTCCGCTTCGCGCATCAGACGCTGGGCTACGCCAAATTCTTCCTCTAAAGAGCGCAATGTTATCTCTTCTATTTCCAGCAACAGTGCCGCTTGGGCTTCGTCTTGCTGCAAGGAGTATAGAAATTGTGTATTTGCTTCTATGGCGGCGTACATTTCTTCAATGGCAATTTGCTGCTGTTGGTACGTAATTTCAAATGCCGTAGTTACACGGGATAACTGGTCAATTTTCTCTTCTACCCGCGCTTCCGCTTCCTGCATGTTGTTAAGTACCTGCTGGTCAAACTTGGCTATGTCACGTATCTGCTCAAGCCCCAACAAAAATTCCGTAAACGTATTGGCCTGAAACAAAACACTTAAATGCCCGGCGGTTCCGCCTTCGTGCATGGCCCTAAGGCGCGCGTGAAATATTTCTTCCTTAATGTCGCGGTCTATGCGGGCTTGTTCAAGCTCTTCTATGGCGTAAATCTGCCTGATTTCTGTTTGCAGCAGTGTATATTCTATTTCTTCCAAGTCTGCATGGGCATCTATCATCCGCTGAGAATAATCACGCATACGCTGCAGCAGATTTTCAATTTCCGCACGGTGGCCGCGAAGCAATGTCTCCGCTTCGCGTACTTGGTTTCTTTGGGCATCGCGCCGCTGCTCTACTTCGCGCAGCCGTTCGCGCCGCTCCCGCAGTACCGCCTGGGAAGCCGAAATTTCTATAGTTGGCATAATCATAACCAGTGCCAATAAAATCATAAAAAACGCAAAATATTTCTTTTTGTACATAATTAAATTCTATCCCCATTTCCCTTATTACACTTTTAGGTGCCGCCTTACAGACACACCGGAACCAATAAGCCCTATTACGGTACCTAACAGCAATGCAAAAGGCAACAGTTGCGAAAAGATTACGTCTCTTGGCAAAAATTGAATAAACGCAAGTTCTTGTATGCCTGCAAGCGCGCCAATTACCCGGTCATGGCCAAACCATGTAACAAATGCCGGTATAGATCCGCCAATAAGCCCAATAAGAACGCCTTCTATTATAAATGGCCAACGGATAAACCAGTCTGTTGCGCCAACGTATTTCATAATGTTAATTTCTGTACGCCGGGCATTTACCGTAATGTTTATTGTGTTGGTTATAATCACAACTGCCACAACACCCAAAATAACAATGAGTATGATAGATATGACGTTAACTACATCGGATATGGTTGACAATATGCGCGCAAGTTCTGCGTCACGCAGTATGCTGCCGACACCGGAATCCCGTAAGTTTTCCAAAGCATTTTCAACCAGGTCTTGGTACACTACGTCTGCCAAAGTTAACTCGAATGAAGCACGTAAAGGGTTATTGTACTCTAACCCTTGAAGGAACGGGGGGTCATTCATTCGTTCTCTAAGTTCAAGAAGTGCCTCTTCCGAGGAAATATACCTGACAGCTTCCACTTGAGGTATCGCAAGGATATGTCTTTCCAGCTGGGCTGTTTCAATGTCGGTGGTACCTTCTTCGATAAACACAACCAGCCCAAGAGAATCCCCCAATTGTTGAACAAAAAATGACACATGTGAACCCAAAATAAAAAATACAGACACAATAAATATGCAGGAAGCCACAGTAAATATTGAAGCAACAGACATAAGCCTATTTATAATAATGCTCCTAAAGGCTTCGCGGATATAGTATCTAATTGTTCTAATCTTCATAATCGCCCTCCGCTTCACCTTCGAAGGACGCTTCTGAATAGCCGCCGCTTTCTATATCGCGCACTATTAAACCGTTCTGAAGGGCAATAACACGCTTTCGCATGTCATCAACAATGTCATGGGCATGGGTAGCCACAAGAACCGTTGTGCCACGGGCATTAATGTCTTCCAGCAAGGTCATAATTTCCCATGCGGTGTCCGGGTCCAGGTTACCGGTAGGCTCGTCGGCTATTAACAAAGGCGGCCTGTTTACAATGGCGCGGGCAAGTGCAGTGCGCTGCTGCTCGCCGCCGGAAAGCTGGGTTGGATAAGCCTTGGCTTTCCTTGCTAAACCAACAAGCGCAAGTACTTGAGGTACTGTGCGCCTTATCTCACGGGTTGTGGCCTCTACAATTTGCATTGCATAGGCCACGTTTTCATATACGGTTTTATCTTTAAGCAGGCGAAAATCCTGGAACACGACGCCCATTTTACGGCGATAATACGGCAATTGCTTACGGGTTATCCTGCTGATGTCTTCGCCATCTACACGAATCTTGCCGCTGGTAAGCTCTATCTCTTTCATCAGCAGCCTTATAAGGCTGGTTTTGCCGGAACCGCTGGAACCCACAACAAAAGCAAACTCGCCTTTATCTATGTGCAAGTCTATGCCTTCAAGTCCTTTCGCGCCGTTTTCGTATATTTTTACTGCTTTTCTTACTTCAATCATCTAAAGCTCCTAAAATTGTTGTTTTTCGCGGTATTGCAGGTAACGGTTTACCATCAGTGTTATTTTAAAGGTGATGGCATCTGTAAATTTGCGAAGATCAAGCTTTGTCATTTTTTGCAGCTTGTCCAGCCTGTATACCAGCGTATTACGGTGGATAAACAATTCACGTGAGGTTTCAGAAACATTAAGGTCGTTTTCAAAGAATTTTGTTACGGTTGTAAACATTTCCTCGTCTATGTCATCTATGCTGAAACCCTGCAGCATTTCGTTGATAAAAATGCGGCAAAGCGGCAGCGGTAGTTGATAAATTAGCCTGCCGATGCCAAGACGCTCGTAGTTGACAATTTGCTTTTCAGACTCGAAAATTTTACCTACTTCTTGGGCAAGCCGCGCTTCCTTAAACGAAGATGAAACGTTTTTAAGATCGTTTACAACCCCGCCGATAGCTACATAAACCAGGTTCATGGCCTCGCTTGTCAGCGTATCAAGTATCATGCTTGCTGTCTCTTCTATTTGCTCTGTACCATCATGTTCACAAAGCTCTTTTACCAAAATGATGCTTTTTTCATCTACGGCGGTTACAAAATCTTTTTGACGCTCGGGGAATATATTGCGCAAAATTTCTACCGCACTCATTTCCGGGTCTACAGCGGTTTCTATTAAAAACACTACGCGCTTTATACCGTTTTCGATACGAAGCCTGTTAGCACGGCTGTATATGTCAACCAGCAAAAGATTGTCCAACAAAAGGTTCTTGATAAAGTTGTCGCGGTCATAACGCTCTTTGTAAGCCATCATTAACGCCTGAATATGAAAAGCTACAAGCCTGCCAAGGCGGAAGGCTTCGTCATCATCCCCTTTCACCATCAGAACATACTCTGTAATGCCATTGTCCAAAACTTTAAAATACTGGTTTCCCTGAATCAATTGATTTTCTGCGGGAGACTGCAGCACACTGTCTATGAAGGATAGGGAAATTTGGCTTGCGTCCGTTTCTGTACTGGCAGCAATTTTGCCCTCCCTGTCAATTACAGTGATGTCTCTGCGAATGATGTTTTTTAAACCGTCTACTGTGCTTTGTAAGATTTGATTTGAAATCATTTTGGTATGCCTCCTCTATAGCTTTAGGGCCTCTGCCCTAGGATTTACGGCCCGCCAAAGAATAAATCCCTGCTACGTTTCCGCAAATCTTGCTCATGTGACCCCTATTGTACCACACATTATATTTATTGACACTATTTTTTGACATTTTCGTAACGATAAGTTAACAATTTTGTGAAGGAAGAATCGCCTATAGCCTCTCCGGGCCTTCATCTGTCCAGTGGTGATAATACTCGACGCCGCGCCATTTGCCGTCAAGCATGGCGCGGAGGGTGTTTTCCACACCGGCCCATTCATCTATGCGGGTTAGGCCATGGGCACGCCAGTCTGTAAAAAATTGATTAATTTCATTGGGGTTAACAATGCCTTTAAGCATTTGGTTGTTTTTTAGGCGTACCCAGCGAAGGGACAGGCGCGCCTTGGCGATACGCATATGCCTTATCGCGTCGCCCACAACGGCGGTTTCCGCGTTATCAAAAATGGAATCGTAAATATCCAGCATTTCGTCTGTAAGATACGCTTTGTTGCACTGGTCGTTGAAGCCAGTGTGAATATTGTCTTTTTCAACTTTATCCGTAAGGGTTTGGATGTACTCTAAAATGTACGGTGCCGCCGCACCGTAGTAAAAATCGCAAAATTCGCGCATGTGCTTTTTAACGTCGCAGTTAGCGTCCCAAAGGAGTTTTGCCAGTACATATGCACGCAGTTCATTTAAGTCTGTGCTGCCGCCAATTGCGCCGCAAGCTTGCTCGAACACGCCTTTGGCATTGTTTCGTACAAAGGCCTGCATGTTTGGCTGCAGTACACCCCAGTTGGCATGTGGTGCAGGATAATGGGCAAAACCTGTTGTATAATCCCAAATATACAGGCGGTCGCACACCTTTGCCCAATCTTCAAGGTCTTCCAAAATATGAGTTCTGGTGCCATCCGGGCGGGCAGTTTTGCGGCTGTCATCGTCGCAGGAATCCAGCGGGTGGGCAAAACAGGCCTCTATTGTACATAAACGAATACACACATTTGGGTGCGGGCGCATGGTTTTCGGTGCCTGGCGTGTGTGTTGGTATGCCAGGGTATCAATTATAACGTCAGGGAATTCTTCGTTAATTGCTTCCGCAATTTGGTTAACAAACCAGATTAGGCTTGCGGCGTTGGTGCCTTCTTCCGCGTCAAGCTGCGCACAGGCTGGGCAAGTGCAATAGTTGTACCAGTCGTTGGCGGATACGGAAATTATGCGGCAGTGGGGCTTGGCGCGCAAGGCGGCGCGCACTTTTTCTATCGCAATTTCTACAACATCCGGGTTAGTAAGGCACAGTTGGGTAAACTCCTTCAGGCGTTTACCGTCTACCATAGAGAAATACTCCGGGTGTTTGTCAAAATGCTCTGCCGGGTCTAAAATTTGGCTGTCAAAGGTATGCACAAACCAGGCATACTCTATGCCGCCGCCAAGGTTGTCGTGCTTGCTGCCGGGCGCGATGTTACCGCTGCGCAGGCCGCCCATGTTTATGCGGCTTTTTACGGCAAAGCGAGGGAATTGTGTAAATTCCCTGTAATTATGGGCACGGTATTCCAACACCGGCTTTTGGCTTGTGTCAATTTGCGGTATGGGCAAGTCTGCTGCTACGGGGATTTTTTCGCAAAGGGATGTAAAAAAGCGGCACCCCATATGCTCCAGCAATTCGTACACGCCGTATATTACGCCCCGTACGCCGCCCACTATGCCGATACTGTCCCCAATTGTGCATACCGTGAAACCGTCGGGGCCCAAGGTTTTGTCATACTGCAGGCCAAGGTGCTTACCCGCAGAGCCAATGGCAATAACATTTGGCATTTCCGGGTTTGGTTCTGATACAATAGTAAACAGCGCGCCTGTCATCATGTGCAGGTAGTGGCGCAGTTCCTTTGCGGCATACTCCTCTTGCGGAGTTGGGTCTTGCGCGGTTAGGATAAGAACCTGCGCTTTTTGGTTTTTTGCTAACATTGGAATACTCCTTTCGTCCTTAGGGCTTCGGCAGGGCCAACCATAATGTCCGGCCAATTAGAGTCTCTTTGATATGTCGTGTGTTGTCAAGGTGTTTTTGAAAAATCTAGTGAAGCATTTTTAACAGCTAAGCGGTTGAAAATGTGATATAATCAAGTATCACATTTTCTCTACATAATTAATCTATATTCAGGAGACTACCATGAAGAAGCTTACTACACACATAGTTCTACTTTTTTGCTTTCTGCTTATACTTACCGCCTGCGGCAGAAACAAGCAGGATAACAACAAAGATAAGAATGTGACAGAAAGTTCATCTCACACCCTTACCATTTTCGCATCAGACGAATTTATTTGGGATAGGTTTGCTTTACACGATGCTGAGGACCTAATGGCGGCAGCATGGGCAGAGCAAGGAAAAAATTTTAGTATAGAGTTTACCGGTTATACACAGAGGGAAAGAGAAACTGCGCTAACACGCTTGCACGTTATGATAATGGCGGGGCAAGTACCGGACATTATCATGTTAGACCACGCACCGTGGACAGACACCATTTCCTTGCGTAATTTTCTTGGCTCCGGCGCCTTCGCGAATTTCACTCTCCATTTCATATACTTAGTCACTCCATGAGCAGTTTTGTAGATTTTGATAATAACGTGTCCAACTTTAATGACCCCGCATTTGTTGCCTTATTACAAGATTGGCAGCAGGTTTTTAAAGGACAGGGATTGTTCGAGATTGGCAATATACGTAGAATTGTATTAAGGAGATTGCAGAGTGTAACTCATTTAAGATTACGGGGGACTAAATATGTTTTCTCTATAGAAGAAAATGACGTTACTCCGGTTAATGCGTTAATTCCACAGTCTAACCCGTATTTTACGTATTATATTCCAATTACAGATGAACAAGGGCGTCTTAGATTGAGTAAAACACGGCTTGCTACGGGAGTCGGAACTACTGGCCCCCACATTTCCGGTTCTGGCCACATAATAGTGCCATTAATAAGCACGGCTGCAGATGGTGCAGTGGCCTGGGAGTATGTCCAGCATCTGATTTCTGCTTTTGTAAACATGCAAAAACCAAGATATTGTGACTCTACAGGGCATAAAATGGAGTGCCAACGAACCCTAGTAACACCAATCAGGCGTGACTATTTTATACCCCATGTAGCAAGAGTATTTTATTGCGCAGTGCCAGAAAGGCCGGGAGTTTTCTGGTGTGTTCGCCGCCCCCACTTTACAGCAGACGAGCGGATTCAGGCCATTGAAACAGCTCCTGGCAGACTATCAACATATAACGAAATGCCTGTCACGCCACCATTCATGATACCCAGCGGCCTTTTTGCAGACTTACTTGATACATTTTTGCGTACGCCACCGGGTTCAATATTCAGTGCCCAAGAAGTAGCCCAAGAACTACACAACCGCGTAAGCCTGTGGTTAATAGAGTAAAAATTCACCCCCTGATATCAGGGGGTAAAGACAAGGAGAACTGTCATGCAAAGTACAAAAGAGCGGTTACTGTCCGCAATCAATTCCGTACTGCCTTTAGAAGATTATAGCGAAACAGACTATGTGTTAAGTGAAAAATACCGCATATCTGCCGTAGCCATGGTTTACATCTTGCAGAAATTATCAAAAGACTTCCATTTCACCATTAATGACGACTTTGTAGACGCGCTGGACATGTGTACATTCGGTCGCTTGGAAGAATTATTAGAGCAATACAGCGGTACGGCCCGTAACTTACAACAGACGGTATGTTACAAAGAGTCTCACACAGACTCCCTTTCCAGCAACTCGTAAGGCACATAGTTTCTCCCTTTAAATTTCTCGCCCTTAGATATGCTTATAAGCGTATCCACTGCCATACGCCCCATATTATGAAAGTCTTGCCGCACAGTGGCAATGGAAGGGCTGGTATATTCCAATGCCGTAAGCCCGTCAAAGCCCACCAGCGCAATGTCTTTTCCTATTTTAAGGCCCGCTTCCTTTATTGCGCGCATAGCCCCAAGTGCCATAAGGTCGCTGGATGCAAAAACGCCTTGGATGTCCCTATGGGCTTCAAGGGTTTTTTTCATATTTACATATGCCGTATGCTCGTTAAACTCGCCGGATATAATAATCACGTCCTCCGGTGCAAGGCCTAAACAGCCGACGGCTTTAAGGAAGCCCTCTTTCCTGCGCATGGTAACGTCCGCATTGGGGGATCCTAAAATATGGCACAGCTTTCGTATTCCTTTACTGTGCATAAGCCGGACAACGTCTTTTGCGGCCTGCACATTGTCTGTAGAAATAAATGCAGCCGTAGAGCTTTCATGCTCTATGTCTATAAGGACACAGGGCAGCGGGCTTTCCAGCAGCTCTGTAAGATACGGGTCATTTATGTCCAGGCCGTGGACTATAGCCCCCAACAAGCGGTGGTGCTTGCAAAAATCTACATAGCTGTAATCTTTCTTCTTTATTTGCGTGGTGGTAAACAGCGTCAAATCCATCTCCAACTCGCTGCTCCGTTCCTGTACGCCGCTTACTATGCGGAAAATGTATTCGTCCTTAGCGGAATTGGTGTTCAAATTGTTTATGATAAGCCCTAAATATGGCTGCACCCCACGAGAAAGTTCTGCCGCAGACTTGCTGGGGATGTAGCCAAGTTCCTTGGCTGCTTTAAAAATCCGTTCCTTTGTGGCGTCAGATATCCCGCCATAGTTATTAAACACCTTTGACACCGTGGAAATGTTTACTTCTGCCAGTTTGGCTACATCTTTTATTGTAATCACGGGCAACCTCCTAAATTTCATACAACTATAGTACAAGAAGCTGTGCATTTGTCAAAGGAATTGCTGAAAACTTCTTGACATAGAATTGTAACATGATATAATTTGCTAGGAAAACGCTTTCCTAAAGGATTGGAGATGCAAATGTACCGTATCAAAAATAACGAAAGTAATTTAGTGCTGGAAGTGCTAAAAAACGGCAATATCCGTAAGATAAACGCCGATAACAAAATGGTTAACCAGCTAATAGGCACAAACCTAGAGCCTATGGTACACAATATATATCTGCGGGTTAAAGACACAAACGGGGAAATTTTAAAATATTTTCCGCTAATAGGCAGCTGTGCAAACAAAGGGTTTTCCGTAAACGGCAATCAGGTGACATACAAGGGGAAAGCGGCGGATATGGCGTACACAGTTTGCGTTAGCTTGTCCGATTCTGCGTGGTTTTATGATATTTTTTTGCAAAACTACGGTGCGTCACAAATAGTAGACTTAGTGTACACCCAAGATGTTGGTCTTGCAACGGAAGGACACGTTACCAACAACGAGGCATACAATTCCCAATACATCGACCATAAGGTATTTGAAACCCCGGAGGGATATGTGCTTTGCTCTAGGCAAAACCAAGTGCAAATGGGCGGTTTTCCATTTTTGCAGCAAGGCAGCCTTGGCCATTGCGCAGCTTTTTCTGTTGACGGCTTTCCATTCTTTGGGCTAGAGTACAAATTTGACAACAAAATTGGCGACCTGGGCAAAAGAAAGCTTAATAACCGTCTTTACCAATACGATTTTGCATATTCAGCCCTCCAAAGCCGGGATATAAACCTTGAAAATGTTGCAACATTTACATTCTATGGCCTGTTTAAGTCAAATTTGCCAACGCGTATAACCGAGCCTGTGTCTGTGCAAGAAATCAAGAAGCTGCACAGGAAGCTTACTTTTGCAGAGCCTTCTGTCTACGAAAATTTCCCGGTGGAAGTAGACCTTACCAAAACCATATCGTCTGCACCCCTTTCTCCGGAAGACATCCACAGCTTATACCCCACCCGTTTTAGCGAAGAATTTGAAGGCAAAGACCTTTTGAGCTTCTTTACAGAAACCGGCGAACACGTTGTATTAATGGAAAAGGAACGCCATGTAGAACGCCCCCACGGCCATATCATCATCAATTTTTCAGACTCACCCCTTGGCACCATGGCATCTACAAACTGGATATACGGCGTATTTGCGTCCCATGTGGTGCTTGGCAACACCAGCTTTAATAAGCTGGACACCAACTGCCGCAACGGGTTAAATGTGTCAAAGGCGTCCGGCCAGCGGCTAATGGTTAAGCAAGACGGCGCGTACAAGCTGCTAACCATGCCCGCAGTGTACGAAATGGGCTTTAACTACGCAAAATGGCTGTACAAGCTGGGCGAAGATATAATTGAAATCCGGTCGTATATAGGCGCGGACGCTAAGGTGCTAAAGCTTGAGGTTATATCCCATAAGGGTATTGCGTACGACTTTCTTTTGTATGATGTGCTGGAGCGTGGGGTTAAGATAACTTGCAGCAACGGCGCAATCCGCGCTGTCTATGAAGAAAGCACCATGACCGCAAACGCCTATCCAAACTTAGCCTTTGAAATGAGCATAGATACTCCTTGTAAAATTTCTGATGACAGCCGCTTTTACCCTCAAATGGGAAGCCAAGGCGAAAACCTGCTGGCATTAGAAATATCTGCCTGCTCAAAATTCATCTTAAAAACATCCGCGACACTGGACGGGAACATTGAAGCCGCAGACATAAACTTTCACACAGAAAAAGAACTGTACAGAAGCAAGCTTTCCGCAAGCATTTTGGATTTCCATTTACAGCATGAAAATCAACCGGTAAGAAAATGCAACCAGTTGGTATTATGGTTTAGCCACAATGCCCGTGTACATTACGCATCGCCCCACGGGCTAGAGCAGTACACCGGTGCCGCTTGGGGCACAAGGGATGTATGCCAAGGGCCGTTCGAATACTTCCTGACAACCCAAAACTTTGACGTGTGCCGCAAAATTCTTGAAACCGTATATCGCCATCAATATCTGGAAAACGGTAACTGGCCCCAATGGTTCATGTTTGACAACTACCGCAATATCCAGGCCGGTGACAGCCATGGGGACATTATTGTATGGCCGCTTAAAGCCCTTGCGTCATATTTAACAGCCACGGGAGACTATGGCGTTTTGGATGAGCAAATCCCATACACCCACATAAACGGCTACAACTTCACGGAAGAGACAGAGACTCTGTTCGCTCATGCAAAGCGGCAAATAAACGTCATACAACAAAATTTCATAAGCGGAACATTTTTATCATGCTATGGGGGCGGAGACTGGGACGACACACTGCAGCCTGCCAACCATGAACTTGCAAAAAACATGGTAAGCGGATGGACAGTCCCGTTAACTTACCAGACATTTAAGGAATTTGCCCGGGCAATTCAAGGTTACGACAATGAATTTGCAGAAAATTTAATGACACTGGCGGGCAATATCCGCGCAGACTACAACAAGTACTTGATAAAAGACGAAATTGCCGCAGGCTTTCTGTTATTTGAAGAAGGCGAAATCCAATGCCTGCTTCACCCGTCAGACCATAAAACAGGCATAAACTATCGCTTATTACCCATGATAAGGGGTATAATTAGCGAAATGTTTACGCCGCAGCAAGCCGCCAAGCATTACAGCTTGATAAAGGAACACCTGTACCACCCGGACGGGGTTAGGCTTATGAACACAACCGTTACCTACAATGGGGGCGAAAACCACTATTTTATGCGGGCAGAAACAGCCGCCGCCTTCGCCAGGGAAGTAAGCCTGCTTTACGCCCACGCCCACATCAGGTTTGTAGAGGCCATGGCAAAATTGGGCAGCCCGGACGAAGTGTGGCAGGGGCTGCTTAAATTAAACCCCATAAAACTTGACGAAACCGTTCCAAATGCTGCCCGCCGCCAAAGCAATGTGTACTTTACCAGCAGCGAAGCCGCATTTGAAAACCGTTATGACGCAATGGAGAATTTTGATAAAATCAAAGCCGGGGAAATTGCGGTAAAGGGTGGCTGGCGGTTGTATTCCAGCGGGCCGGGTATTTATCTGCACCAGTTAGTGTCAAAAATGCTGGGGCTGCGCATTAAACAAGGCGATGTAATTTTAGACCCAATACTGCCAAAAGCCTTAGACGGGCTGGTGTTCAGCTACAAGATATTGGGTAAGCCCGTAAAAATCCACTACCACGTAACCGGTAATCCCGTATCAAAAATTTTATTAGACGGCCAAGAAATAAGCTTCACCCAAATCAACGAACCTTACCGCAATGGCGGGGCATTGTTCCCCGCGGAAATTGTGGAGGAAAACAGCATCATAGAAGTATATTGCTAGAAGCGACGCCCGTCGCTTCCCGAAGGAAGCGGAGGCGGGCTTTGCCCGCTGTAGCGGCGGGGCTTGGGGCAGAACCCCATTCAATTAGATAGGAGACAGTGAAAATGAAAAAACTTTTACTCGTAAGTTTATTGCTGGTTGCTGCATTGGTAATGGCAACAGCATGTAACCGCAACGGCGGCGATGGCGGGACAACTGCCAACAACGAGCCCGTTATCTCGCACACACCAACACCCCCGGCAGACAACAATGCCGCCGGTGAGACAGAAGCCCCTGTTGCAACACCTCCGGCAGATGGTGAAACTGTCGTATTGCGTTACGCAAACTGGAATCTGGGTACAGAAGAAGACAACAACATCGAGCGTCGTATGATTCAAGCCTTTATGGATGCGCACCCGCACATTCGTATCGAAATTGACGAAAGCATCACCGGCGACTGGACAGAAGCCCTTGCAATTGCCGCCAGTGTGGGCAATTTGCCAGACGTTTTCATGGTAAACGATACAGGTATGATGGCAGCAAACGGCTGGCTTCGCGACATCACAGAAATTTCTAATGCGGATTCCGAATTTGTAAATCTTCCTGCATCAATAAGAAACGCCACACAAATTAACAATGTTGTTTACACGGTGCCGTTTGCACAGTTTATGTTGGGTTACTTTGTAAACCGTACATTGTTTGAAGAGCTTAACCTTGACCCGCCGGAATTTGGCATATCTGTAGACGACTTTGTCAGACTTGTAAGGCAAACCACAGATTTAAACCGCCCAACAATCGGCCTTAACTATTCAAACCAAATCCTTTATTGGCTGCCCGGCGCACGCAACCCAAACCTGGGCTTCTTTGCTTATGACGGCGTAGCCTACGCGCTTAATTCGCCGGAAATGCTGGAAGCTGTAAGCCTGGCAACAGAGCTTGCCGCAACAGGCATGACATACGGCGGCCTTGATTATGACCAGCGGGCTGTTTTCGCAATGCCTTGGGCCGGCGGCGCATTTAACCATGGCCAAGTTGCCTTCCTATGGGATGGCTCATGGGTTATAGACTGGGTTCCGCGCTATGCGGCAGAAGCAGGTTTTGAGTTAGACTTTATTGGCGTTCCGGGCGGCCGCACAGTTATTACTTTGGATATCCTGGGCATCGCGTCTACAACCCGCCACCCGGAAGAAGCATATTTGTTTGCACGTTGGATGGGCCACGGCGTTGAAGGCTACTTGCGCCGTATCGAACTTGCCCGCGAAGCAGGGATTAACATCAACAGCTTGCCTGCCTCCAGCGACCCACGGGTTTTGGAAGCTTTCATGGATATTGTAACAATTCCGGGCCTGCGCACAGCTATTGACAATATGGACAATGCTTTAATAGACGGCAACAAAATTCTGCCCGGTCATGTACAAGGGCGTTTCTACGCACAAACAGGTATTTCCATCCCCAACACAGATTACGATAACGCAACTGTAAACCAAGTTATTCACCACTCTATTGTTGGCAACATTAATTTTGCAGATCACGCAGATGCAGTAAATGCCGCTTCCAGGGCAGCAATGCAGGCGGCCAGAGATGCCATTGGTAATTAATAAATGTTTAACAGCCCGCAAAGCGGGCGTACATAATAAACATCAAAAGCAAGGGGTGTGGATGAATGTTAAAAACATTGGTTGTATGTCTATTGTTCATAGCCTTTGCTGTATCAAGCCGCGTTAACACGTATGGATATATTACGCACATAGACAGCGGCAGTTCCGCAGACATGCCTGTGTATGCAGCCGAAGCAGGTTTGTATAACTTGGTTTTCGAATATGTGCCGCTTTCTGCGTTTCTAAACCCGGAGTTTTCTGTACGTATAAACGGGGAATACCAACACCCGGAAAGCAGGCGTATTATCGCGCCTATAATTTGGGAATACCCGGAAGGTGAATTTTTGCGCAGCCGCATGGGGCACGAGCAGCTGCCACAGCCGCAGGCTATTCGCGAGTGGACAAGCAGCTATATTTATCATGCAGGCTTTCTTCAAACCCGTCCGCTTCTTTTTGAGTTGCAAGCCGGGGAAAATATCGTTACTTTCACACATATTTCCGGCGAAATGCTATTGGGTGCGCATCTTGCTGCAGTTGTACCGGCGGCGGCAATAACGTATAACCAGTATCGGCAGCTACACGCTAATCTGCCCGCGCCGGATAGGCAAATTACGCTGGAGGCCCAGTACCCTACCCGTTTCAACAGTTCTTTTATCCGCCTTGTATCCACCAACAGCCCGGACGCTACGCCATATTCCAGCCGATACATGCTGCTTAACACCATAGGCGGTGACGCGTGGCAAACTTCCGGGCAAAGCATCACTTATACTTTTTATGTAGAAGAAGCGGGTCTGTACAATATTACCCTTAACGCCTTGCAAAATTTTGCCGGGGAGTCCACATTCCGTACCCTTCTTATAAATGGCCAACTGCCCTTTGCGGAAATGGAAGCTTTCGCGATACCTTCCAACAGGCGGTTTGTTAATCACACTCTGTCAAATTACGATGGGGTGCCTTTCTATTTTTACTTCCCCCGGGGCCGGAACGAAATAACTCTGGTTGCCACCGCCGCCCCAACAGCCCCTTTAATTGATATTTTGTCCGGCATACGGGACGACATCCGCCATTTATCGCTGGATATCCGCCGCCTTACAGGCAACCGCGTAGACATTAACCGTGATTGGCAAATTGAAGAATTTATCCCGGATGTGCGCGGCATGTTTGCGGATTGGGTTTCTCAATTGGAATATGTGCGGGATTATTTGACCGCCCTATATAATGCGGATACAGAATCTACAAATATCGTAAATTTGAACCACGCCATAAGACGGCTCACACAGCTTGGCCGCAGCCCCAATGACATCCCCTTCCGAATGTCTGAACTTGCGGAAGGCGCGGCTTCTGCCGCCGTAATTTTGGCCGGTATTGAAGCATCTTTGGCAGAGCAGCCCCTGCTGCTTAACCAAATTATTATACATGGGGGAAATGCGGAATTGCCACAGCGAGCAGGGTTTTCCCGTCGTGTACAAAGCTTCTTTATGCAATTTTTCGCCAGCCTTACCATGCGCCAAACCAGGGACGCAGATGCCTTAGAAGTATGGGTAAGCCATACCCAACAGCATTTGGAATTGTTACAGCACTTGGCAGACACCATGTTTACGGCAGAGACAGGCATCCCCGTTAATTTTTCCCTAATGCCCAACGACACTAACTTGATTTTGGCAAACGCAGGCGGACGCGCGCCGGATATAGCCCTGGGGATTTCTTCCCACCTGCCGTACCAAATGGCCATACGCGGCGCGGCAGCAGATTTAACGCAATTTGAAGGCTTTGCGGATATTGCCGGGCGTTTTTCACCCGGGGCATTTTTGCCGCTTATGTACGAAGAGGGCGTTTTTGGCTTGCCGGAAACCCAGGATTTTTACGTGCTTTTTTACCGGACAGACTTAATGGAGGATTTTGGCCTTACTCCGCCGGATACCTGGGACGACGTTATCGGCCTTTTGCCGGAGCTAAACAGGCGCGGGGTTAACTTCTTTGTACCAATGTCTGCCCCTGCGGCGCACAAGCCGTTTATGTTTACGTCACCGTTTTTCTACCAGTTTGGCGCAGATTTTTATTCCGCGGACGGGCTTTCTACGGCAATTAATTCCCCGGAAGGCATTGCCGCCCTAACATTTATGACAGACTTGTTTACGCTGTACAGCCTACCCATGCAGGTGGCCAATTTTTACAACGACTTCCGTTATGGCGGCATACCAATTGGCATATCCAATTTATCCACGTACATTATGCTAACAACTGCCGCGCCGGAAATTGCCGGGGCTTGGAACATTGCCCCACACCCGGGGCGGCCTAACGAACATGGTGAAGTTATGCGCTGGGCTGCCGGTTCTGCCCAAATGACAATGATGCTTGCCCAAAGCGAACGGCAAGATGATGCCTTCAAATTTATGGAATGGTGGTCGCGAACAGAGACGCAAACTACCTACGCCAACAATTTGATTTTGATACACGGCCCTACGTTTTTGTGGAGTTCTGCTAATCTAGAGGCCTTTGCCAATTTGCCTATACCGCCCCACCACTTGGACGTTATTTTGCGCCAATGGGAGTTTTTGCACGAGGTACCCCTTACCCCGGCGGCATACATTGTAGAGCGTGAAGTGTCAAACATTTGGAACCGTGTGGTATTTGACGGTGATAATTTGCGCGTTGCTACAGACCGGGCAGTTAATACCATTAACCGGGAAATGCGCCGCCGCATGGAGGAGTTTGGGTATATTGACCGCGGGGTAGTAGTAAGGCCATATAATTTGCCTACGCTGGAAAGGGCCAGGAGGCTGGCCGGGGGTTGAGACTGTACTTTGCTGTATAAGCCACAGAAAGGAGCTGCCACATGCAAAAGAAAAAATTCCGCAAATTCGACTTTAACATCTTAATATTCCTTGGCCCGTATTATTTGCTGTTTTTCACGTTCATCGTCGTGCCTGTTTCCGTGGCAATTTTCCTTAGCTTTACCCATTTCGACTCTATACAATTTCCAACATTTATTGGCATTCGCAACTATATAAACCTTGCCACCCAAGATGCCACATTTATGCGGTATGTACTGCCCAACACCATACGTTTCGCGCTGATAGTTGGCCCCGGCGGATATTTTCTGGCGTTTTTTATGGCATGGCTTTTGGCGCAAGTCCCCCACAAGCCGCGCACTGTATTGGCCCTCGCGCTGTACTCCCCTTCCATGACCGCCGGTGTTGCCATGAGTGTGCTGTGGCGTGTAATTTTCTCTGGGGATGAGGCAGGGTATCTTAACAGTATACTTTTGCGGCTTAACATGATTACCGAGCCCATTCAGTTTTTGCAGTCGCCGGAACATCTTATGACTATTATGATTTTGGTAAGCCTTTGGGGGAGTATGGGCGTTGGTTTTTTGGCCATGCTTTCCGGCATATTAAATGTTAATGCGGAATTGTACGAAGCCGCCTATATCGACGGCCTTCGTAACCGCTTTCAGGAGATTTTTTATGTAACAATACCGTCCATGCGCCCACAAATGTTATTTGGCGCGGTTATGGCAATTGTTTCTACGTTCCAGGCGGGGGCAATTGGTGTAGAACTTTCCGGGGCAAACCCTACGCCCCAATATGCAGGGCAGCTTATCGTCAACCACATAGAGGATTATGGCTTCCTGCGTTTTGAAATGGGTTATGCGGCAACGGTTTCTGTGGCACTTTTGGCTATGGTTTATTTATGTGCAAAGCTGGTTAATAGGTTGTTTTTGGATAAGGATTGATATTTTATGCGCAAATCACGGTTCCACGGGTCAAAAATTAACCCGGACAAGTTTGACAGAAGCCAGATTAAATTTTTCGTGGTGCTAATTCCCATGGCAATTTTTATGCTGCTGCCCATCGTGTTTATATTTAATCATGCCTTCAAGCCGTTAAATGAGCTGTTTGCGTTCCCGCCGCGTTTTTTTGTTATAAACCCTACTTTGGAAAATTTCGAAAATTTATTTTCTGCCAGGCAGCTTGGGGCAATGCCAATGAGCCGTTACCTTTTTAACAGTATTGTGGTGTCGGCGGTGGTTGTGTTTTTGAATGTTATTATTTCCACTATGGCGGCCTATGCCTTGTCCAAAAAGCAGTTTAAGTTAAAGCGTACCATGTTCGAGATAAACACAATTGCCCTAATGTTTGTACCAATTGCCGTGGCTATTCCCCGCTATTTAGTTGTGGCCAACCTTGGGCTTATTGATACTTTTTGGGTGCATATATTCCCGCTGCTTGCCATGCCTGTGGGCTTGTTTTTGGTAAAGCAGTTTATGGATCAGATTCCAAACGAACTAATTGAAGCCGCAAAAGTAGACGGCGCGACAGATTACCGTATTTACGCAAAAATTGTACTGCCCATGGTTAGGCCGGCCATTGCCACAGTGGCTATTCTATCCTTCCAGTCTGTGTGGAACAACCTAGAAACATCATCCATTTACATCCACGACGAAAGCTTGCGCACTTTTGCGTTTTATATGAACACCCTCCAAAATGCCAATAACACTGTTGCGGGCGCGGGGTTAACCGCCGCGGCAACAGTTTTGATGTTTGTACCCAATTTGGTAATCTTTATCGTCATGCAAAGCAGGGTTATGGATACCATGGCCCATTCCGGGATTAAGTAATGTGTCCAAAGGAATTGCCGGAAAGGAGGACATAGCTTGAAAAAAATATTCGCTACTCTAATCACAATCGCATTCATACTCCAGCCTATTTTCGCCCTTGGCGCAGAGCCGTACATGACTTGGACGCCGGGCAGCAGGGGCATGATCCCAACCCAGCAGGCATACGAGGCTATGTCTTTTATTGCCCTGCAGGAAATGGACAGCCCCCAGGATTTATTTATATGCGCAAACAATTATTTATACATCGCCGACAGCGGGCGGCGGCACATAGTTGTGCTGAATAGGGATCGTAATTTGTACCGTATTATTGGCGCGGGCCAGCTTTCTTCCCCTACAGGAGTGGCGGTAAATGCCTATGGGGAAATTTTTGTGGCGGATGCAGACCACGTAGTCCGGTTTAGCCCAACCGGGGATGTAATTAGCCGCTTTGGCCGCCCGGACTCCTATTTGTTTGGCGTGGCCGCTCCCTTTCGCCCGCAAAAACTTGCTTTGGACGCAAGGGGAACCATATTTGTAGTTGGTGAAGCCGCAAGTAACGGACTTATTATGCTAAGCCCGGAAGGGGAATTTCTTGGGTATTTTGGGGCAAATCAAACAAGCCTTACGCTGTTTCAGGCGTTGCAAAATATTTTTACCCCACGGGAACGGCGGCAGTTTCTAAATGTTCCCATCCCGCCTACGAATGTGGCCATTAACAGCCGGGGGGCAATATTTACGGTAACTCACGGGCTTGCGTCGGAAGATATAAAAAAGTTGAACGTAGCAGGCAATAATATGCTGCACGATATGGCAGGCTTTTTGCCGATTGATATTGCAATGGCGCACCACGGCGGTTTTTTTGTACTAAGCTCTTATGGCTGGATTTTTGAGTTTGATGCAGAAGGTTCGCTGCTGTTTGCCTTTGGCGGAATAGACCATACGGTTCAGCGGTTGGGTGTGTTTCGTCAGCCTACCGGTATTGTGCAAGACCATTGTGGCAACTTGCTGGTTGCGGATGCCCTTAGCGGGTTAATTCACATTTTTACCCCTACGGAATTTACGCGTTGGGTTCACCTGGCTATGGAATACTTCGAGCATGGGCAGTATGTACAAAGCATGGCCTATTGGGAAGAAGTGTTGCGCTTACATTCCGCTTTTCCGCTGGCTCATTATGCAATTGGCCAGGCACTGTTTTTGCAGGAAAATTATCACGAGGCGCGAGAAAGGTTTTACTTGGCCCGGCATAGGCTCGGATATTCCGAAGCTTTTTGGGAAATCCGCAGTATTTGGCTGCAAGAAAACTCTTTATTAATTGTTGTCGGAATAATTGGGCTTGTGATACTGCTGAAGGGAGCTAAGATTGTCAGAAAGAAAATTTCTTCTCGTCGGCATTCTCGTCATTCTTTAATATCCGAACTTGCCCATGCTAAAAAAATCATCCTCCGCCCGGCAGATGCCTATTACGAAATACGTTTCCACGGCAGGGCTTCTGTTTTATCTGCCACAATTATGTACATTGGGCTTTTGACGGCGTTTTTTGTCTTTGCCATTGGTACCGGTTTTATTTTTACATGGAATTTGACCTTTGGCATACTGCCCCTCACCGGTATTTTTATTGGGGCGTTGGCACTTTTTGTAGTTGTCAATTTCCTTGTGGCAACGGTAAACGAGGGTGAAGGCAGTTTTCGTAATGTGTATATTTGTACGGCTTATGCCGCTACGCCCTTCATTTTGCTGGCCATACCCATAACACTGCTGTCCCATGTGCTTACCTTTAGCGAGGAGTTTGTATACCGGTTTTTGTTTTATATCGCCGTTGGCTGGTCGCTTGTGCTGCAATTTATCATGATTAAAGAAATCCACGACTACGAAATTAGGGATGTGGTCAAAAATATTCTTCTAACTTTGTTTGCTGCCACGGTAATTGTGTTGGTGGTTTTTGTGCAATATTTACTGCTGGGGCAAGTTGTAGATTTTATCAGAGGGCTGGTTTTGGAGGTGAACGTCCGTGGGTAGGAAAATAAAAATTATCACGTTGCTGTTTATCCTTACAGCGGCTACTGCGGTTTTTGCGTATTCAAATGGCACTTCCAACCGGGCAGAACCCCGCCATGTGCCAACAAGAATATCCGACGACCCAATTATTTTTCACTCCAATTTATTCACCCAATATACGGAACCTTTTGGAAGCGTTGAAAGCCCAAACCCATCCTTGGACGGTATGGTAATGGCCGCAGAAAATGAGTTTCTTCAACTGTACGTTACCCCCTACTCCCTTGCAATCAAGGTTGTAAACCGTATTACGGGCTATATTTTCAGCTCCACTTTGGATAATATGGAAGACCACAGGCTTAACAACCTATGGCGCAACCGGGTCAATTCCGCACTAACTATCGACTTTGCAATTGATGGAAACACCCAGCGGGAAAGTTTGACCCTCAACAACTCCTATGTAAATTTGCGCATGATAGACAGCGGCTTTGCCGCCCATGTGGTGTTTGGCGAATCCCGCATTGGTGTAGAGCTTTTAGTTACGCTGGAAGGGCGGGACATTCTTATATCCATCCCTCACGAGTCAATTACAGAGCCGGAAGGCGTACAAATTGTGCAGCTTCACGCCTACCCGTTTTTTGGTGCTGCCAAAGAAGGCGAAATACCCGGATATATGTTTATCCCCGACGGTTCCGGTGCGTTAATACGCTACGGTGATATTAGGAACACCATGGTTTCCCCGTGGCGCACCCAGGTTTACGGCCTTAATTTGGGTATGGGGCAAACCTCTATTGCAAATGTACACCCGGGTTTTATCGCTTCTGTGCCCGTGTTTGGCAAAGTCCACGGAGACAATGCCTTCCTTGCAATTATCGAAAGCGGCGATAATTATGCAGAGCTTTTTGCATACACCGCCGGGCTTATTACAGAATTTAACTGGATGTACGCGCTGTTCACCTACCGCTACACTTATACCCAGCCTACTACCAGGGACGAAACCCGCGCACCTGCGGTGCATCGGCTTCAGCAAAACAAAAATATTTTTGATATCGGCTTGCGTTTAAGGTTTTTGGAAGGGGAGGACGCAAGCTACGTAGGCCTTGCCCGGGCATATCAGGAATATCTTGTGGAAAGAGGATGGCTTAGCCCTTTAACGGAACCCGCTCCGGCCATGCGGCTGGAGTTTTTCGGCGGAGAAGTAGCGGAAGGGCTGATCTTTGAGCGGTACATTGTAATGACACCCATAGAAAATATCCCGGGCTATATGTCGCGGCTTAACCGGCGAGGTGTGGAAAATGTTATGGCGGTTTATCGCAGTTTCGCCAGGGGCGGCTCTTTATCGTTCCCTAACCGATTCCCTGTAGACCGCAGGCTTGGCAATGCCGCCGCTGTGCGTAATACCGTACAAACCCTGGAAGAGCAAAACATCCCGCTGTTTTTCCATACGGATTATTCTCGCGCATTTGTATCAGGCGGACTGTTTGGCAGATCGGACTTGGCCTTGGGCATTAACGGGCGATTGCTTTATTGGGGCAATTTCTTTTTATCGCCACGGGTTGCGTTGGAGCAAGCCCGCAGAGACGTAAGCACCTTTGACAATTTTAACATTCGCCATTTGGCAATAGAAACCACAGCCTCCGTCTTGGATTCCACTTTTAACGAAGGGGCAACCGCCACCCGTGGGGAAAGCAGATTAATTTTGAAAGAATTAGCCCAAGTGTTAAACCCCACCGGCCAAGGTAAGTTGGCACTATACCGGCCAAACGCATATGCGTGGCCGCTGACACAGTTGTATTTTGACATCCCCATGTCTTCATCGCGGCATCTTTTTGTGACAGATACAGTGCCGTTTTTGCAAATTGTTTTGCGCGGCCATATAAACTATTACGCGCCATTTGCCAATTTTTCTGCCAACTGGAACAGAGATTTGCTGCGCATGGCAGACTTTGGGGCATACCCGTCATTTCTGCTAACCAGCGAACCTGCCCACTTACTTTCGGATACTGTATCAAATCACATCTTTTCTTCCCAGTTTGACGCGTGGGAAGATTTGATTGTTGAGTTTTATAGTCGTGTTGCGGGGGTGCTTTACCACGTACGCAGCCAGCCGATTATAAGCCGAGAAATGCTTGCCCCCGGCGTAGTAAAAATTACCTATGGCAATGGTGCAAAGATATTTGTTAATTACACAAGCGAAGCCTTTGAATATAACGGCCAAATTATCCCTGCAGAAGATTTTCTTCTTAGCCAGGGGCAAAAGGGGGCGGACTAATGAAAAAAATGCGTAATTTACTGGGGCAAAAGATAGGATACATTTTTGTATTGCCCTGGGTTATCGGTTTTGCGGTATTTACGGCGTATCCGGTATTTTATTCCCTGTTCCTGGGCTTTAACCAAACCACCATTACCGCCGACGGCATCGCACGCGAGTTTATCGGCATCGCCAATTTCCGGGAAGCTATAAGCACAGACATTGCGTTCATACGCTTGATAGGCAGCTTTTCCATTGTAAGCGTCTTGTCTATCCCAATGATTGTTATTTTAGCGTTGGTAATGGCGTTGCTGTTAAATTACCCCCTAAAAGCACGTGGTATTTTTAGGACGATATTTTTCTTGCCGGTAATTATTGCAAGCGGCCCGGTTATAGACAAGCTTATGGACATGGGCGTAACCACAATTCCTACCCTGCCGGATTATGCCTTTTATGTGTTTTTGCAGTCTGCCGACAACATTTTTGCAAGCGCGTTACTGCTTATCCTGGACACAATCATAATTCTACTTTGGATGTCCGGCGTGCAGCTATTGGTATTTTTGGCAGGGCTGCAAAAGCTGGACAAACAAACAGTGGAGGCGGCAAGGGTAGACGGTGCATCTGCCTGGGAAATTTTTTGGAAAATTACCTTGCCAAGTTTGTCCACATTAATTTTGGTAAACCTGGTATACACAACGGTTATGTTTGCTCAAACAACCCTTAACCCGGTTATCGAGCATATTTCTGCAAACATGTTTAGCGTTACTACGGGCTTTGGGTACGCATCTGCGCTGGCGTGGCTTTACTTCTTGGTTATTAGCCTAATAATGCTGGCTTTGGTAGGAATATTCGCGCTGTTTAGTAAAAAATCTTTGACATAGGGGGTGCGTGGTGACAAAATTTAAAAAAATAGCTTTCGGCAGTGACGGGCTTCTGGTAAAAATATACCTGTACCTTACATTGTTAGGCGTAGGCTTTGTATTCCTGTTTCCACTAATTTACATGGTGACATTCAGTTTTAAAAGCCTGGAAGATTTGCTTAACTTTACGGTAAATTTAGTGCCAACCGCCCTATACTTGGGCAATTATCAGCGGTATTTTCAGGTTGTAAGTTTCTTCCCACGCTCACTGGAGACGTTTTATATTGCTGCGCTGCCTTCCATTTTACAAACTATTGTAGCGGCATTTATCGGCTATGGCTTTGCAAGATTTAACTTTTTCGGCAAGAAATTTTTGCTGGCACTTGTGCTTGCCACGTTCATTATCCCGCCCCAGGTGCTGGTTATCCCCCGTATTATATTGTTTAATGACCTTGGCATTTTGGAAAGTATTATGGCCTACGCCCTGCCCGCGGCTTTTGGACAAGGCATAAACTCCGCAATTTTTATTCTAATTTTTTACCAAACTTTTCGGCTTATCCCCAAGGCTTTGGAAGAAGCCGCCCAGCTGGACGGCGCAGGGCATTTCCGTATATTTTTTAGCATTGGCATTCCTTTGGCCGGCAGTGCCGCTCTTGTGTCCTTCCTGTTTTCATTTGTGTGGTACTGGAACGAGACTTTCCTTGCGGCCATATATTTCCGCGATGCTTTAACCACCTTGCCGCTGCAGCTGCAAATTTTTGTGCAATCATTTAACGAAATGTTTGCGCGGCAGCCGGATGTTAACGTAAACGAAGGTTTAGAAATGGCAGGAACTTTTTTGACAATATTGCCGCTTTTAGTGCTATACTTTATATTACAACGCTGGTTTGTAGAAAGCGTTGATAAATCCGGGATTGCCGGGGAGTAGGGAGAACTTACATGACGAGTAACGAACTGATAACAAACGAACTAAAAGGCTGTTTCGATTTTTTTTGGAACGAGGCCAACACCGACAAAAACAGCCCGGGCTACGGCCTTGTTTCGGACAAAAACAAAAAAGGAACAGAGCGCATGGCCAGTATCGCTTCTGTAGGCTTTGGGCTTTCTGCCATTGTAATTGGGGCAGAAAGAGGTTTTGTATCAAAAACCGCAGCCATGGAACGCGCAGCAGGGACACTAAAAACATGCCTGAACGAAGCCGACCAGGCTCATGGCTTCCTGTACCACTTTTTGGACTTAAAAACTGCAAAAAAGTACGAAGAATTTTACGATTGCGCGTCCATTATTGATACATCCATTTTGCTGAACGGGGCATTAACCGCCGCAGAATATTTCAAAGGCGAAGTTGAAGAACTATTTGAAAAAATGTACGCAAAAGTAGATTGGCAAAAATATTATGACAAAAAGCGCAACCTGTTTTTCATGGGCTACCAAGAAGACACCGGCGGCTTTGGTCAGTGGGATATATACGCGGAACAGTTAATGCAGTATATCCTGGGCATTGCGTCCCCAACATTCCCCGTGCCAACTCAAATTTACAACGGCTTCCGCCGGGATTTAGGCGAGTACAGTGGTTACAGCTTCTACAATTCCCCGGCAGGGTCGCTTTTTACCCACCAATTTTCCCACGCTTGGTACAACTTCAACGGTGTTGTGGACAAAGACGGTATTAACTGGTTTGATAATTCCGTAAAGGCAACGTTGGCCTCCCGCCAATATTCCATAAACAACCCCAAGGGGTTCAAAACCTTCCACAAAAACGCCTGGGGGCTAACCGCCTGCGAAGGGCCGGAAGGGTATCGCGGCTTTGGCACACCCCCATTCCATCCCAACTGCATAGATGGTAACGACGGAACCGTCCCCCCCTGCGGTGCCATAGGCTCAATTATTTTTACCTCAGACATTGTATTAGACGCAATGGCGCATTATACTACAATTCCCGGGCTTATTGGCAAGTATGGGTTTAACGACGCCTACAACCAAGACGTAAACTGGGTGTGCGAGTATTGCATTGGCATAGACAAGGGCATTAGCATTGTTATGCTGGAAAATTACCTTAGTGGCATGGTTCATGAATTGTATATGAACAATGGATATATTAAAAAGGCTGCGGGTTTGCTCGGGTGGATAAAGAAGGGTAGTTTTAGGAATTTTCAGTTTTGTGTGTCATCACTATTATGAACTTCTTTTGTTTGTTGATTCTATCTCAATCTTAAAACGCAAGGCATAAATTTCGATAATTGCCTCGGGATGTAGGGTCAAGCTGGTAGACATTAAAACGCAAATCCCGCTTTCTGTTTCTACAGCAACGAACCGAACAAGTTTATCTACCAGCTTCCATAATAAATCCATGCATAAATAACGAACTCTCTGCTTTTTTCCATACAATGTCAAGGTTGTCTTGATAAATGAAGGCATATCGGAAAAAAGACCGTACAACGCAAGCTTTTTGCCATACTTCCGTGGCTGCCCACGCTTTTTTACAGCAGGTGGTATGAACTTGGAATAAGCCACGGAGTTGGTTTGCGCACGGGTAACGATTTCAATAAGCCTTTCGCCGGTTTCATTAATCGTATTGTCAGCAGCACTCCATGCGCTTGCGCTGCTAAAATAAGCATCTAATGCTACGACCACAGGTTCAGCTATGCTCTTTGCCGTTTTATGGACCAGATTGACCATTTGTGTAACGATGGTATCCCCATCAAGCTTCTTTGTCCCCTCTTTTCTTGGAGGGCTTGCTTGAATCTCGGTCATCAGCAGAATGCTCCGTGATACTTTACCATTGGTGATTACTGCGCTAACCTGCCCGTAGTTATGGCCTGCTACGAAGGAAGGCTTGCCAGAGTTTTGTGAATCTTGATGTAGTATTTCAATGCCCGGCATTCGTAATCCTTCTTTGGAGACCTTGATATGGTCGCCTATCAACACCACTCGGTCAGCGATACGCCGCATTGACCCTTGCTTCATTAGACTTCTTGCATAACTAAGCAAAAGATAGTACACTTCCAATTAGTGGGGGTGAACAAAGTGAAGTATGAGAAGATGAAAAAATATGGTGAAGGCAAA
>JGI20163J15578_10000105_pt1 | contig 33011 bp, 25 predicted proteins | sample TergutCu122P1_FD_15578 | JGI IMG/M metagenome (IMG submission 15578)
GTGGGTGGAATTTGTGTGAAATGGAAATTGAATAGGATACAGAAAAAAAGAAAGGCATAGCTGATTTTGGCTTTTGCTTTATTAACTAACCCGCTTGGATACCCAGGCGGGTTTTTTCCTGTGTTTGACACTTTCGTCTTTACTACTGATATTGGCGGATGCTCTCAAGCTGTTTTTTCGCCTCTTAGGATTTTCTGCCCGCGATTCTTGTTGAACTGATGGTATTTATATAATACAATGTGATAAATTACAAAATTTACATACCAAAAACTGATGGGAGGCGAAATCAAATGAGGCAAGAAGAAAATGAAAAAAATAACACTAATTTAATGCAGTCAAACCCTAACCAAATGAATGAGACAGATAAACTAGATGGTGGAGGCGGCTTTTTCTCTTGGAATTCGCCCAAAAAACCTAATATCTTCACTGTCTTAGCCGTAATATTTCTTATCAACTTTCTGCTGAACCTGGTTGTTATGACAAGAATGCCCGGAGATTATCGAATTGAGTATGGGCAGTTTATTCAGCTTGTTGAATCTGGGCATGTCGGCCAAGTCCAGATAAATGAAGACAATCTTAGGATTAGATTAAGGGACGACGCTATTCTTGCGGAGATAGAGAGGGTTATATATCCGTATGGTACGCCTGCAGAAGATGTAAGACGGCAAACTTTATCTGTTGACAGTGTTTTAATTGCCATAAGAGTTGAAGATCCATCTCTTGTAGAACGGCTAAGCTTACACAACGTTAGCTTCTATAGGCAGCTTCCGGCAACCCGTTCACCTATACTTGGGTTTATTTTTAGTTGGGTTGTCCCAATTTTAATAATGTATCTGCTATTTATGTTCTTGGGCCGTAAACTTATGAGTAAAATGGGTGACGGCATGATGGGCGTGGGTAAGAGTAAAGCGAAAGAATACACTGCTGAAAAAAATATTGGCGTTAAATTTGCGCATGTTGCGGGATGTGACGAAGCCAAAGAAAGCCTTGCCGAACTTGCAGACTATCTGAAAAACCCGGGAAAATACCAAAAAATCGGTGCGAAGCAGCCTAAAGGTGCGTTGCTTGTTGGCCCACCGGGTACAGGAAAAACATTGCTTGCCAAAGCCCTTGCAGGGGAAGCCGGAGTGTCGTTCTTCTCTATTTCCGGCAGTGAATTTGTTGAAATGTATGTAGGTGTCGGGGCGTCTCGCGTACGTGACCTATTTGAACAGGCAAAGAAAAATGCCCCTTGCATTATTTTCATTGATGAAATAGATGCCATAGGGAAAAGCCGTGATAATCAAATGGGCGGTAATGACGAGCGAGAACAAACCCTTAATCAGCTACTTACGGAAATGGATGGTTTTTCAACCGAAAAGGGTATCATTATTCTTGCCGCAACAAACCGTCCCGAAATATTGGATAAGGCATTACTTAGACCCGGCCGTTTTGACAGGCGCGTTATTGTAGAAAAACCGGACTTATTGGGCCGTGAAGCTATTCTAAAAGTACATGTTTCCAATGTTAAATTGGACGAAAACGTGAACCTTCACGAACTTGCTCTTGCTACATCAGGTGCAACAGGTGCTGACCTTGCAAATGGAATTGCTCAACAATTGTTGATATAAATCCCCACCATCCGCACAACGGGTGGTGGGGATTATATTTTGGTGATTACGTCCCTAATTATTAACCAAATATTGGCGAAAGCCAATTTTTGTTGTAATTACAATAATATTTTTACGCATTCATTTTTCTGGTTAATAAAATAATTGAAATTTGTTGTAGTGGTAACTCTTGTGTTTGATTGTTTTTGCTATAATTTAGTACAAATTGTTATTGTGTTATAATAGGGTTTAAAAAGCTACTTTGTAACATAAAGCAAGAATTACCTACGGAATCATTTGCATATTTCAGCCGAAATATTTTTACATAGTAAGCAGCTACTGAATGCCTAAGAGAAAAGAGGAATTGTTATGCGATGGCTGTATGGGTTAAAAATAGGACAAAAAATATTTTTGGCATTCTATATATTGATGCTGGCAAATATATTTTTGGCGGCATTTACAATTACTCGTGTAAATACGGTGGTTGCAGAGTATGAAGAGTTGCTTGATTCTACAGTAATAAGACAGTCGCATCTTACTAACACTCTTTCCGCACTAACCGAAATGCGTCTAACGGCTGCATACAAAGCCTTGTCTTTCGACAGTTATCAAGTACAGCAAACTGTTGATGGGCTTATGGCAATGTATCAAGCGCAAGATCCGGTGTTTTTGGCCGAGTTAGTAGCTAATATGCATGTAATAAGTTACGGCAGGCTAAACCAGTATGAAATGGATAATCTTAATAATATCCTAGAGCAATTTATGGCAGCATATTATTTCTATCGTGACTATATAATTACCACAATAATTTATGCGGTAGAAAATAATGATAACTGCGCATTGGAGTATTCAATAATTTTAGGGATTAATACGGGCCGCGAGATGGCCCATTTGTTGGAAGATGTTGATAAAATTTTAACAGTACTTGCATATAGTCACGCTTCCGATGTAGCGCATTTTTCCACAAGAACTGCCGGCAACATTTTTGCTACTGTGGCAGTAATATCGTTGCTTGGTATTCTGGTTTGTTTGCTTATCTCAAATCTTATAACCAAACCCATTCATATTTTAAGGGAAGCTACCGACAATATTACTAAGGGCGATTTAACGTACCCAATCTGCCAGTATAACGACAGCGAAGTGGGCCAATTGTCGAAGGATATAGCGGATATGGTTAATAGTATATCCACACTTAACAAGACAATAAAAGTAATGGATAACCTAAACGCCATGGTTTTTATACTGGACGAAAATAAAAATGTAGTGTATGCAAATAATAATTTGCTGCAAGCTTATAAACTGGAAGAGCAAGATATTAATTCTGCAGAAATAGACGAACTGATTAGCTTTAAGCTACGGGAGTTTGAACAATTTAAAGAAAATATTTCTTCTTTGCCGGACTATGTGGATTTTGGCGTTAACAGCAAAGATTATTTTTGGGACAGTCTTTTATGTAAATGGTTGGAGGTAACAATTGCTTCTATTTCCTGGATAGATGGCTCGCAGGTAGAGCTTTACTGTTTTTCCGATATAACCGATAAAAAGAACGAGCATGACAAGCGTGTCGAGTATGAAGAAAGGCTTAAAACAGTTGCTTTGGAAGCGCAGGCGGCTTCTTTGGCTAAGTCTGCTTTTTTGGCCAATACCAGCCACGAGATACGCACACCTATGAATAGCATTATTGGATATTCAGAGCTTGTTTTGGATGACAGCGATATATCTGGTAAAACCCGCAGGCACTTAAATAATATATATGAAAACGCGAAGTGGCTGCTTCAGATTATAAACGATTTATTAGATGTATCAAAAATGGAATCTGACAAACTGGAACTTGAAATAGCACCGTTTGATTTGCAGAAAGTAATACAACACAGTCAATCGGTCATTTTCCCCATGGCTCGGGAGAAAAACCTTGAGACTCAATTTTATGTAGAATCGGTTTTAGACAAATTAGTACTGGGCGATTCAACCCGCCTTACGCAAGTATTATTAAACTTGCTTTCTAATGCGGTCAAGTTTACCAACCATGGAATAATAAAAATGTCCATAACTCTTATAGGTTCAACGGAAACCAGTTACACCATACATTTTGAAGTGCGTGACAGTGGAATAGGCATGACGGAAGAGCAAATTTTGAGAATTTTTGATACATTTACCCAAGCGGATGCAAGTATTACACGTGTATACGGTGGTTCCGGCCTTGGCTTACCTATTGCAAAAAGATTAATAGAATTAATGGGCGGCAGACTGGAAGTGGAAAGCGTATTGAATATTGGAAGCAAATTTAGCTTCACTTTAACATTTCCAATTGTAAAAGTGGATGAGAGCGAAGGTACATCCGGCGTTATGGCAGGTGAAATTCCAAAACCTATGTTTGATGGCGAAGTTTTGGTTTTTGAAGATAATGATATGAACCAGGATGTTATTTGCGAACATTTAATTAAGGTGGGCCTAAGGCCTACAATAGCCGTAAATGGTCAAATTGGTTTTGATATTGTGAAAGAGCGTAAATACAGTAGCAAACCGCCATTCGGGCTTATCTTTATGGATATTCACATGCCTGTTATGGATGGGCTGGAGGCCGCAAGACTAATTAATCAGTTAGAGACAGGGACCCCAATAGTTGCTATGACAGCCAATATAATGATTAATGACGAAGAAATATACCGTGCAAACGGTATGGACGGGGTAGTAGGTAAACCCTTTACATCCCAGGAATTATGGCAGTGCTTGTTAAACTATTTCACGCCTATAGATTGGCAGGAAGAAAAAGATAAGGAAGTAATGCAAACAGAAGCTGAACAGCAGTATGCAAAAATATTGGTTCAATTTGCAGACAGTAACAGGAATGTATGTGATACTATTGCCAAACATTTGGCCGCTGGAGATGTTGGACAAGTATTCAGGCTTGTACACAACCTGAAAACCCATGCGGGTATGATAGAAAAGCCTGCATTACGGCAAATTGCGGCAAAAATAGAGGCATCTATTAGGAGTAACAGTTCTGTAAGTGACGCTGATGTGGCTGCTTTGAGGAAAGAGTTTAATGCTGTTATGCACAGTATAGAGCCGACTTTGGAAAATGTTAGAAAAAATATGCCCGATGCTAATTTTGATATAAAAATGTTTTCGCGTTTAGTAAGTGAGCTTAAGCCGCTTCTGGAAAGCGGCGATTTAAGATATTTAAGCTATGTAGACGAACTTTACTTGGTGCCCGGGAGCAGTGAGCTGGTGCGCTGTATGCAAGATATTAACGAACTGGCGGCATTGGAAGCCTTGCTGCAACTTGAAAGTACTTTTGGGAGTGAGATAGATGAAGAGTAACACTATACTAATTGTTGATGACGACCCTATTAGCGTAAGGGAATTGGCAAGGATATTGGGTGAGCAGTACACTGTATTTGCGGCAACCAGCGGGAAAAGGGCATTGGAGTTGGCAGGAAAGCATGTGCCGGATCTTATTTTGCTAGACATTGTAATGCCTGAGATGGACGGATACCAATTGCTTACGATACTTAGGACTATAGATGAGCTGAAGGAGATACCCGTAATTTTTATTACGGGGCTGGACGGGGAAGAAGATGAAATGTTTGGGCTTTCCTTGAACGCAGCCGATTATATTAGTAAGCCCTTTAACAAAACAATTGTAAGTTTACGAGTGCGTAATCAAATTCAAATTGTAAATGCTATGCGTACTATTGAAGAATCTTATATTGCGGAAATTAACATGCTGGATCGTATTACACGCATGAGAACGGAATTTTTTCAAAATATGAGCCACGACTTTAAGACACCCCTTACGGTTATTTCAACAAGCATATTTAACGTTACGGACATGCTTAATTTTGGCGATTTAAATAAAGAAGAAATGCAAGAAAGCTTGGAAAATGCCCAGCGGGAAATAATGCGAATGGCAAGGATGGTTGACAGTGCCTTAAAGCTTTCAACCATTTACGACGGGCATCAAAAAATGGAGTCAATTGATATGGTGGAGTTCTTAAACAGGGCCGCATCTGTTTACCGCAATATGTTAGTTCAACGTAAAAACAAGTTATTGGCAAGCATACCTAAATCCCTTCCACAGGTGTCGGGCAATAGCGATATGCTTATGCATGTATTGGCAAACTTACTGTCAAATGCTAACCGGTATACCTATGATGGACAAATATCTATAAATGCAATGGAAGGAGATGGTATGGTTATTGTAACGGTACGGGATAACGGAACAGGTGTAAAACCTGAACTTTTACCCCATGTTTTTGAGCGAGGTGTATCAGACAGCAGTACGGGCTTTGGGCTTTCTATATGTAAAGTTGCAATTGAAGAGGTTCACAAAGGTACAATTTCGCTTACAAGTGAGTATGGGCAAGGTACGGCAGTTATGTTTACGTTGCCCGCGCATAGTCGATAGTGTAAAGGAGGTATTTCTATGAAGAACAGTCTTAAAGGTGGTTACTTATTGTTGGTCGAAGATGAGCCCCTTGTGCAAGCTAATAACAAGAAAATATTAGAGCGGCACGGCTATGAAGTAAAGCAAGCATTTACACTTGCGGAAGCAAGGGCCATTATAGCGAAGGAACTACCCGGTGCAATTGTCTTAGACTTGCAGCTGCCGGACGGGTTTGGGGTGGATTTTTTGAAAGAGTTAAGAAAAACTTCACGCATTCCGGTTCTTTTGCTTACAGCACTGGGGACACCTGCTGACATTATTAAGGGGTTTGAAGCGGGCGGCGACGATTACTTGCCAAAGCCTTATGACACCACGGTATTTCTTATGCGAATTGGGGCACTGCTGCGCAGAACCTCAATGATTCCCGATGCATTAACAATTGGGCCTATAAGAATAGATGTTCCTGCAAGTAAAGCCTATTTACACGGGGAAGACATGGGTTTGCAGCCAAAGGAATTATCACTGCTTCTACAGTTTATGCAACAGCCGGAGCAGATGCTTACTGCAGAATATCTTTACGAAAAAGCATGGGGGCAAGAAATAATGGGGCAGCACGGTGCCATTAAAGTAGCAATATCCAAACTTAGGGCAAAACTGTTCGATTCCGGGTATACGATTACAACATCCAGGGGCGAAGGTTACTGTTTCGAAAGGGAGTAATTATTAAGGGTTAACAATTATATACATTCACTACATTTCGAACTCTATATTTGGTATAATACTAATGGAAACAAAACTGGAGGAAAGGAGTAGCTTTAACTAACACAAAGGGGGAAAGGACAGTTGAAAAATTCAGAAAAAGGCCATGAAACTTCAAATTATTATTTTGTGGGGCCGCTAAATTTAAACAGGAAAACAAAAAAAGCAAGCACCGTATGGGGCAAAGTATTTGCTACTAGTGCTAATGAGTTTACCGCACTTGACATGCTGGCAACTAATCAAGGAAAGCCCATCAATTTTGAAATGTTGTATTTAGCTATGAGTCATATGGAAGATAGTTCTTGCGACAGAGACAAAGCAAGGCAGGAACTAAACAACCTTATGGATCAGGTAAACAACGAAGGGTTTGGTTTTATGCGGTTAGAGTATGCGGCTGAAACAGGATATACTTTTCTATGCAGTTGGGGGCATAATTGGCCGTAAAAATAAATGTTAACATTTGGAAACATTCGCCGCATGTTACGCCAAAGTAATTTATAATGAAACCATAACGAGGGGATACTTTATACAGGTAGCATACGCAAATTTAAACAAGATACGTATGCAAATGCCGACATTGGGTCGGCTGCGGTAATTAAGGGGGGCCTTGGATGAAAAAGCTCTGCGACTAATGTTCGCGGGGCTTTTTTATTTAAACCTATTATACATATCTACAGCAGTTCAAACTCGTTGCGTTTAAAGCGCAGTAATCCTTCATCGCTCATTTTACGTAATTCAGTTGACAGGGCACTTTGGTTGACACAAAGATACTTGGACATTTGTTCTCTGTTGTATGGGATAGTAAACTTTTTTGCGGCCCCGTTTTGTTCTTTCATAATATTAAGGAAGCACAGTATCCTTTGCCTTATTGTTTGATTAGAAATTACCAAGACTTTGTCTAACAGATGGAGCATTTTGGATGCGGCCGAATGCAAGATATTCATGGTAACTTGTAGATGGAAGGTACACATGGACTTACAAGGGGATTTTAGTTTACTAAATTTTATCAAAAGTAATTCGCAATCTTCTAGTGCGTGTATTGACAGGGGGCTGGAACTGTCGTTGGTGTAGATTAGAGTTTCACCAAACAATTCCGGCGCAGAGAGACTGCCGATAATTGCAATGTTACCGTCAATATCGTCATAAGTAAGAAGGACACTTCCGTTTAATATCCAGCCGATAAAATCCATCTTATCCCCGGCCTTTACAATTGCATCGCCTTTTTTGTATAAGGCTCTTTTGGCAACCATACATTCAAATACCTTCCCTAGCTGATTAGGTGCAATTCCCATAATCAGCGGGCATTCTCTTATCTCGCTAATAAAATTGTCCATACTTTCCCTTCTTCCTTAACACTGCACTGTCTAATTTTTTGTGTATAATATCGCAAAACTGTTTGAATTACAACAAAAAATTTTTAATTTTGTTGTTTATAGATATACACTGCTGCTACAATCTGTTACAATGTAAACAATTGCGCTTATTTATATAAACTACTATTTGGCTAAGAGGAGACAGGCATGCACAGGTTCTACGGATTAAGCCTTTTACAAAAACTATTATTGGCGTTTATCAGTGTATTGATTATTGCCATTGCAATAATGATTTTTTCTATCGTACGTATAAACACCCTTGTAAACAGATACAGCGATTTGCTTTCTACAGTAATGGAAAGGCAGGCATACTTGGGCGACGCGACAAACGCATTAACAAAAATGCGCTTGTTTACTGCTTACAGGGCCCTGGCTTTAGACAACCGGGAAATTGCCGAGCATATTGATATTGATATACCTGCATACGAAGCACAAGAACAGGCGTTTTTAGCCGGATGGCATGCGTATCAGTATGTTTTATCACAATTGGACGTAAGCCAAAGAGAGCAAGTGGAATTTGAACTTCTTCTTCAAAACTTAATGGCGACATATATGACATATACGGAACTTGTTATACCCTCTATAATTAGTGCTGTTGAAAATGAGGACAGGGGAAGCCTTCATGAAGCCATAATTCTAGGTGTCCCAACAGGCAACAGAATGTCTGAGCTGCTGCGTGAGGTTAGGGAAGCCGTAGAGTCTTTAGCGCGAAATGACGAGGAAGAGGCAGAGAACCTTGCGATGCGTACTATAAATACGATTTTAGCCGCATATATCCTTGCCACAGTATTTATAATACTTGTTTGCTTTTTTATGTCACACATAATACGTAAACCGGTAGAAGCTTTAAGGGCTGCCGCCGGTAAAATTGCAGACGGTGATTTGACATACCCAATCCGTCAATCCAACAACAGTGAAATAGGCAAGCTTTCCGGGGATATTGCCGACATGGTTGACTCTATTTCAGAAATGAACAGAACCGTGACAATAATGGACAACCTGGATCTTCTTATGTTTGTAGTTGACAGGAACAAAGATATAATTTACATGAACCGGAGTATGCTGCAGGCCTATGGGTTACCGCATGATACATTGGTTTCATTAAGCCGCGACGATAACAGATATGAATTGGATATGTTAAAAAATGTCCACAATGTCCATGACATAATGCCCCATGGTAATGGTGTAAGTTACCAAAACCTTGGTATACACTGGGACAGCTGCCTTGGAAAGTGGATGGAGGTACGCAATGCATCCATTCGATGGATAGACGGCTCTAACGTGCAGTTGTACAGCCTTTTTGATGTAACAAAGCAGAAGGAGCATGAGGACGAGAAAGATCAGTATGAAAAAATGCTTGAAGAAGCTGTAGAAGCCTCTCAAATGGCTTCTCTTGCTAAATCTACTTTTATAGCGAATACAAGCCACGAAATACGCACCCCAATGAATAGCATCATAGGCTATGCAGAACTTGCTTTGGGTTTTGAAAACATGTCTGACAAAGTGCGTGACTATTTGGAGAATATACTGGGCAATTCTAAACTGCTGCTGCAAATTATCAATGATATTTTGGACATTTCAAAAATTGAGGCAGGCAAACTGGATATTGAAACCGTTCCTTTTGATTTACAGAAGGTTCTTGTACATTGTCAGGCCGCCATACAGCCTTTGGTAGAAAACAAAAACCTTACACTTCACTTTTATTTAGAACCTAATGTAAACAAACTTTTATTGGGCTCACCCACACGGCTTTCTCAAGTATTTATCAACCTGCTTTCCAATGCTGTTAAATTTACAAATTCCGGCATAATAAAAGTTTCATCCACTGTTGTGGATTTAACAGAGGACTCTTGTACATTGACATTTACTGTGCGTGACAGCGGCATAGGTATGACAAAAGAACAAATAAGCAGTATTTTTGACCCGTTTACCCAAGCAGATGAAAGCATTGGCCGCAAATACGGCGGCTCTGGACTTGGCTTAACAATTACAAAAAATTTAATTGAAGCCATGGGCGGTGTCCTGGAAGTAGAAAGCGTATTGCGCATAGGGAGCAAGTTTAGTTTTACAATTACATTCCCAACGGTTGAAATGCAATCTGACGAGTACGTTAGTACAATCGATGAAAGGGAACTTTCTAAACCGCAGTTTACCGGGGATGTTTTGATATGTGAAGATAACCATATGAACCAGGGCGTCATACGGGAGCATTTGGAGAAAGTTGGCCTGACAACTTTTATAGCTTCAAACGGCAAAATAGGTGTAGAGCTTGTACAGCAGCGGCACAAGAACAACGAGCCGCCATTCGGTCTTATATTCATGGACGTTAATATGCCTGTAATGGACGGGTTGGAAGCCGCCAAGTTAATTCAAAGATTTAACACGGGCACGCCTATAGTGGCAATGACCGCTAATGTAATGGTTAATGACCTGGAATCTTATAAAAAAAGCGGTATGGAAGACATAATAAGCAAGCCGTTTACTACCCAAGAACTATGGCGTTGTTTGCTAAAGTACTTTGTTCCGATTCATTGGACAGAGGAAGATGTAATAAAAGTACAAAAAAGCAGAGATACGTTTCGGATTAAAGTGGCCGAGCGGTTTGTAAAAAACAATAGCGGTGTGTATGAAGACATGGCAAATTGTTTGGCTGAAGGAAATGTGGAGCAGGCCCATAGGCTTATCCACAATTTAAAGGCACATGCCGGAATGGTAGAGCGGCAGAATTTGTATGAGATTGCCGCTAAAATAGAGGCATCTTTAGCTAAAAATATCAATACCGTAACAGACGGTGATATGGATATTTTGCGCAAAGAGTTTGAGCTGACCATGGAAGAGTTGGTAAGCATTCTTAATAAAGCTGGGGGAAAAGAAACCGAAGCAAAAGATAATTATGATAATGGTATGATTCGTCTTTGGATGGACGAGCTGGAATCTTTAGTGGAAGACGGCAACTTAAAATATCTAAGCTATGTAGACAAGTTGAGTTCTGTTCCCGGAAGCGATGAATTGATTTGTCATTTAGAAAATTTTGATGAAACCAATGCATTAATAGCGATGAGAAGGCTGCGGGAAGCATTAGGACAATAAAAAATACCCCCTGATATCAGGGGGCTTCATTTAATGGTTACTTTGCTATGTGAAGAGCAGGATGCAGTTCGGTTTCTTTTGGGGGTAATTGCTTTTTTAAGGCCATAACTTGAGCTTGATACAATTTTATATGAGCTATGGCTTCTGTATATTTTTCATGAAGTTTATCTAATTGGGCATTTTTTTCAGATACGATTATTTTTAATGTTTCTGCAATGCCGGAAAGTTCGGCCGATTCTACCTCTTTTTGGTTTAACGCGGCTTGTAAGCTTTCCATTTGAGCCATTTTTGACATCATAGCTTGGATATTTTCAAGTTGGGAAAGCACCATATTAAGTTCATCACCGGCCGGTTTTTTTTGCATACGTCTTCTGCCGTATCCGCCTTGAACGGAAGAAGTGTTTGGGAACGAGTATACCTCTGCATATACACTGCGTATTGCATCCGCACAACTGTCAGAAAGAATGATTGTGCCGTTATTGGAAATTTGCGGTTCACAACCCATATCTATTAGCTTACTTTTTAATGGCTCCTTTGTTATTCGGTTATAAACTGCTTGTTTGCATACGCCAAGCTCCGTTGCCAATTGTTTAATTGTAATCATACAAACACCTCTTTCATCTTAACGCAGTTGTTCGCCCTTCTATATACCATTAATTATATGTGAATGAAAATTGCCGCGTAGTTAAGGTTAACAAACCTTAACCTGTATCCTATCCGGGAGGAGCGTATTAATGTTTAGAAAAAATTCTATTTTTGTAAAAATATTTATTCCAATAATCGCTATAATGCTGCTTCAGGCAGCTATCGTTAATATTTTATTATTTACAAGCGGTACAACCGAAACTCTTATTAATAGATGTGTTTTTATCAGTACCGGGCTTGCTGTTTTAGTTGGGGGGATACTGATTTTTATTGTAATCAGGAATTTTTATAAACCTATCCGTTCTTTCATAAATCAGCTTCAAGGCGATGCGGAAACAGATATTATTTCAGAGTCTAAAACATATGAAATTGATTTGTTATGCAAGACCATAAATGAACTGGTTGGACGGCACAAGCAGATTGAAAAACGTATAGAACAAGAGCGGCAGCTTTATATGCTTGCCTTCACCAACTCTGCCGATGTTTTTACAGAGTATGATTTTTCTGAGGATACATTGACTTCCTATTACTATAAAGCCCCGGAGCATAAGGCAAGGCAGGAGCCTACTGTTGTAGTTATAAACAATTTGATGACTGCGTTAGACAAGACAGCAGAGATTTTTCACATAGAATCCTTGCCCGACCTTGCAGCGATGTATCAGATGGATAGTCAGATTGGCCTTGAAATACGTGTAAGGTTAGACTTTTTTGACCATTTAACTAATATGGATGTTGATAATGATGACGGATACTTGTGGTTTGCTACCGAATCTATTGCCCTTTATGATATTGACGGAAACCGAACCAAAACCGTAACTGCCGCAAAAAATATTACCACTCAAAAACTTGCAGAACGCGCTGCCGAAGAGGCAAGCCGCCGGGACTTAACCACAGGCTTTTTCAACCGCGAATATGGGCTTAAGATTGGCGATGACAAATTATTCTGCTTAAATTTAATCAGCATAACAAATTTCGATAAATTGGAAGTAACGTACGGAAAAATATTTGCCGGTATATTTGTTTCGGAGTTTAGTATCGCTATAAAAAAGATGCTTAAAGAACCTGATTATGCGATACGGTTCGGCGATAACCAATTTCTGATTTTCTGCCGAAGAAGCGGTGTGTACAACAACGCTATTTTAGCCGCTTTTGACAAGGTATATGCGGGCGAAGCAGCAGACCTGGAACTTGGTATAAAAATAGACGTATTGGCAGATATGGCGGAAGCGAAAAATTATCCGGAAAACCCCGTAAGCGTATTTTTAGACTTGACAGATAAAGAAAATATAACCGAACTTGCATTGGAATTTTTCGAGCGCGCTCCGCATATGACCAGTTCTGTCAGGGCATTGCTTGGCTTGATTGGCAGAATGTTTGGGCTGGACGCTGTTATAATTTGCTCTTCCAGTATTAAAATGGGGACTAACCAGATAATTCATCAATGGTGTTCGGAAAACGCAACCCCCGTTCCCGAAAAAATTATGAAAGTAATGCGGACGGAATTTGACTGGTATAATTCGTTATTGGATGAAGAAGGTTCTATGGTTTACACCAAGCGATACAGAAACCTCTTGCTGGAGAAGCTTTTATGCATAACAGAGGCAAGCGCAAGTATATATTGCTGTTCTGTTTTTGAAGCGGATGTTGATGTGGGCAGGGTGCTGTTTGTTTCGTCCAACCCGGAAAAAGTGTGGACAGGGGAAGATCGTTTGCCGCTGTATTCTATTGCAAAAATTATCTCAACTTATATCAGCGCGGAAAAACATCGTTTGGCGTCTCAGGCAAAGAGTATAATCCTTTCAAGGATTTCGCAAGAAATAAACGCACCTATAGGCTCGATTGCAGCGGATGGTGCTGCCTCGCTTAAGAAATTTACCAACAACCTTGAGGAAATTAACGATATTCTTGAAATATCGCTGTTGGAAAGCGGACAGTTGCTGCAAGCAGAAAAAAAACCGTTCCGGTTGGACGATTTTGTCAGTGAGATAGATAATCTTATGCGGCCTGTAATTGAAGAGAAGGGGATAAGATTTGATGTTGCCACCGAGGTCATGCATCTAAACGTTAGCGGTGATACACATCGTTTAAAACAAGTTTTAGTTAATTTATTGAACAATGCTTATAAATTTACCGAACGCGGCGGGTTTATCGGTTTAATTATTACGGAAGAAAAGCCCTGGCAGTTTACATTTTCGGTTAAAGACAGTGGAATAGGCATTCCCCAAGACAGACACGCGTTTATTTTTAACCCGTTTCATGTTAACCCGGCAGACAGCCCCGGGGAGAACACAGAGAAAAAAGCAGGTCTTGGTCTTACTATGTCTAAAAATATTTTATTGGCCATGAGCAGTACGATTATGTTTAGCAGTGCGCCGGACATGGGGTCGGATTTCTATTTTACAGTTAATTTAAAGCCGCCGGAGATGAATGACATAAATGCCGAAAGACTATAATAAAGGCTGTCTCGTTGTTTTTCTAACGAGACAGCCCGGGTTTTTCGTAATCTTACTCAACAATGAACGATTTTAGAAGCGGTAAAATTCTTTCTTCGTTACTGTGGATTTGTAATGTAAGAGGCTTGCTAAGGTCCAGGCTAAAAATGCCCATGATAGATTTTGCATCTACTACATAGCGGTCGGACACCAAATCGAAATCGCCGTCCAGCGGTGATACGGTGTTTACAAAACCTTTTACTTTTTCTACGGTGTTAAGAAATATTGTTACTGTTGTCATGAAAAAAAACCTCCATTTTGTTTTTGGTAAATTGTTGGATTTATTGTAGCTATTTGTTAAGGCAATGTCAAACTACTTAAAATATTTTTTGACCCTGTCAAACCAGTGTTTTTCGTGGTTTTTATAGTCTTCGCCCATACCTTCGTTAAAGTTGCGCAGCAGTTCCTTTTGCTTTTCATTCATTTTAGTTGGAACGGTTACGACTAATTTTACTATTAAGTCACCAACTTGGTTTGAGTTGTGTACGTTGGGTACGCCTTTGTTTTTGAAGGTGACTGTCGAGCCCGGTTGTGTTCCCGGTTTAACCATATATTTTTCTTCGCCGCCCCCAAGGGTTGGAATTAGTATTTCGTCGCCCAAGGCTGCCTGTACAAAGGTTATTGGAACATCCACATACAAGTTTTTGCCTTCTCTTGTAAATAATTTATGAGGCGAAATGGTAACAGAAATGTATAAGTCCCCGGCAGGTGCGCCTTTTTCCCCGGCTTCGCCTTTGCCTTGGATGCGTATGCTTTGCCCGGTGTCGATGCCCTTTGGTACAGAAACCTCAATTGTTTTGTCTGCACGAACACGCCCTTGGCCGCGGCAAGCAGAACATGGGTCTTTAATTAACTTTCCTTCGCCTTTACAGGTAGAACAAGGCACTACTTGTGCAACAACCCCAAGTAAGGTTTGCTTTTGAATACGTTCGCTGCCTGTGCCGCCGCAACGCTTACAGGTTTCCGGGTGAGTACCCGGTTTCGCGCCGCTGCCTTTACAGGTGCCGCAAGTATCATAGGACTGGATTGTTACTTCTTTGATTGTGCCAAGGACGGATTCCTCCAGGGATACAGTCATGCGCATTTGAAGGTCTGCGCCACGGCGTGTCCTTGGGCGTGTACGGCTTCCGCCGCCGCCAAAAATGTCGCCAAAATCCATGCCGCCCCCAAAGAATGAGCCGAAAATTTCATCAATATCTACACCGCCTTGGAAGCCGTGGAAACCACCGGCCCCGCCTTGCTCAAATGCTGCGTGACCAAATTGATCGTAATTGCGGCGTTTGCCCGGGTCGCTAAGGATATCATAAGCCTCGGAAATTTCTTTAAATTTTTCCTCTGCAACTTTATCACCCGGCTTTACGTCCGGGTGATATTTTTTTGCCAATTTTCGGTATGCCTTTTTTAACTCGGCATCGGTTGCTGTTTTGTTTACGCCCAGCATTTCGTAATAATCTTGTTTAGCTGCCATGACCGGCCCCCTTAAGTTTTATTAGTGAAAGGGCAGTCACGCGCCTATCTTTCGGTATAGTCACCGTCTACAACATCGTGGTCCGGGCCGTAGTCGGACGGTTCTTCCGCATGTTGATGCGGCGCGGCACTTTGATACATTTTTGAAGAGAAGTCGTGCAATACTTTTGTATACGCTTCAATGGCGGTTTTAAGCTGTGCGGTGTCGTTCTCGCTCATGGTTTCGTGGTGCATAGACGCATTTACGCCTTTTAACTTATCCATTTCGCTTTGAATGGTTGCTTTATCTTCGTCGCTTACTTTGTCGCCGTGTTCGTTTATCAGCTTCTCTGTTTGGAAAATTAGAGACTCGGCTTCATTTTTAGCGTCAACAGCTTCTTTGCGGATGCGGTCTTCTTCTGCGTATTGCTCTGCGTCTTTAACAGCCCGCTCGATGTCCGCATCGGACAGGTTAGAAGAGGCGGCAATTGTAATTTTTTGCTCTTTGCCTGTGCCAAGATCTTTTGCAGAAACGCTTACGATACCGTTGGCGTCAATGTCGAACATAACTTCAATTTGAGGTACGCCGCGTGGTGCCGGTGGAATATCGTCTAAGCGGAAACGGCCAAGTTCTTTGTTGTCCCGTGCAAATTGACGCTCGCCTTGTACAACAACAATATCAACAGCGGTTTGGTTATGGGCCGCAGTAGAGAAGATTTGTTTTTTGTTGGTAGGGATGGTGGTGTTGCGCTCGATAAGGCGTGTTGCTACGCCGCCCTCTGTTTCGATGCTAAGTGAAAGCGGTGTAACATCAAGCAGAAGAATACCGCCGGCACCTGCATCACCGGCAAGTTTACCCGCTTGAATAGATGCGCCAAGGGCAACACATTCGTCCGGGTTAATGCCTTTGAACGGGTCTTTGCCTGTAAGCTTTTTAACGGCATCTTGTACGGCGGGAATACGTGTGCTGCCGCCAACCAACAGCACTTTGTCAATTTCTGAAGGTGAAAGGTCTGCATCTTTAAGAGCTGTCTGTACAGGGCCTAAAGTTTTTTCTACAAGGTCGTGGGTTAACTCGTCAAATTTTGCGCGGGTTAGGTTAATGTCCATGTGTTTTGGGCCGTCTTGGTTCATTGTGATAAACGGCAGGTTGATGTTTGTGGTAATAACGGTTGAAAGTTCTTTTTTAGCTTTTTCTGCTGCCTCTTTTAGGCGTTGCATTGCCATTTTATCTTGTGTCAGGTCCATGTTTTCAAGCTTCTTGAACTCGTCAGCAAGGAATTTAATAACGCGGTCGTCAAAGTCGTCGCCGCCAAGGCGGTTGTTGCCGCTGGTTGCCAAAACTTCGATTACACCGTCGCCAATTTCTATAACGGAAACGTCAAATGTACCGCCGCCAAGGTCGTATACAAGGATTTTTTGCTCTTTTTCATTTTCCAAACCATAGGACAGTGCTGCCGCTGTTGGCTCGTTGATAATACGCTCTACTTCAAGGCCCGCAATTTTGCCCGCGTCTTTGGTTGCCTGGCGTTGGCTGTCTGTAAAATACGCGGGAACGGTGATAACCGCCTTTGTCACGCTTTCGCCCAGGTAAGCTTCTGCGTCGGCTTTTAGCTTGCCAAGTATCATTGCAGAAAGCTCTTGCGGGGAGTAATTTTTGTTTTCGATTTTTACTTTAAAATCTGTACCCATTTGGCGTTTGATACTCATAACAGTATTATCTGGGTTTGTAATTGCTTGACGCTTTGCGGTTTCGCCCACAAGGCGTTCCCCTGTTTTTGTAAACCCGATTACAGACGGGGTGGTGCGCATACCTTCGCTGTTTGGTATTACTACGGGCTGGCCGCCTTCCATTACGGCTACACATGAGTTTGTGGTTCCTAAGTCAATTCCGATAATTTTTGACATGATTCTGTTCCTCCTGAATTAATTAGCGACTTTTACTACGCTATGTCTTAATACTTTGTCTTTGTGGATGTAGCCTTTTTGCAAAACCAATGCCACTTCGTTTTGGCCAAAGTTTTCGTCTTCTACATGGGCTACGGCATTGTGGAAATTGGGGTCAAATTTGTCCCCGGGTTCTAATGGAATTTCATTTACGCCAAGGTCGCATAGAATGCCTTCAAATTGACGGGCGATCATTGCCACGCCTTGATAAAAGCCGTTTTCTTTATCTTCGCAGGCGTTTAGCGCACGTTCGAAATTATCTACCATTGGTATAAGTTTTTCACAAGCGTAAGATACGCCATCGTTATAACGGGCAGACATTTCTTTGATTGTGCGCTTGCGGTAATTATCAAATTCTGCCAAAGAACGTTGATAACGGTCTTCCATTTCTTTGTATTTTAAATCTAAATTTGGTGGGTCCAATACTTCAATTTCTTCCGGACATTCTTCAAGCTGCTGCTCGAACAAATCCTCTTTTTTTGTGTCCATGGCGTTGTTATGCCTCCTTTTCATACGGGGTGCTAAAGCCCTAACGCATATTTTACACTTTGCATATTTTGCAATATGCCCGAAAGCACAGATACCGCCTGGGAATAATCCATGCGCATTGGCCCTATTAAGGCAATGCATCCAATGCCTTGAGTGTCTAAAGAGTAATTGGCCTTAATAAGGCTGCAAGTTTTTAATAAGTCAATTTCATTTTCTTCGCCAATAGCAATTTGTATACCTTCTACTGTATCTTGCCCTAAAATTTCAAAAAGCGAAGATCTGTCTTCCAATGCCTGAAAAATGGCTTCGGCTTTGCGGATATCCGCAAATTCCGGAAAAGCAAGAATATTTTTTACACCGCTGGTAAACACGCGCACATCATCTTCCGTTTGTATCATACCGGATATGGCACCCAGTATTGGCATTAGAATATGGGCAAACCCCCCAAAGACGTGCAGCATTTTGTTTAGCAACTCCCGGTTTATTTCCTTAATGGTTAAACCGGCCAAATGCCGATTTAAATGAGAGGATAATTGTGTAAGGGTTTCATACCCCGGGGCGGCCTGTAAATTTATTACTTGATTCCGCACTGCTTTACTGCCTGTAACAAGCACCAGAAGCAGTGATTTTTCATCCAGCGGTACCAACTGGATGTGTTTAATTTTTGTCTTTTTTAGATAAGGTTCGGACACAATGGCCGGGTAACGCGTAAGTGTGGAAAGTGCCTTGGCAGTTTCCTGCATCATAAACTCTGTCTGGGAAATGTTGTCGATAATCATTTTCTGCAGAAAGAGGGCTTCCTCCGGGCCAAGCTGTTTTCTTTGCATCATAGAATCTACATACAAACGATAACCCCTGCCGGACGGAATACGCCCGGAAGAAGTGTGCGGCTGGCTGATTAGCCCCATTTCCTCGAGGTCACTCATTTCGTTGCGGATAGTTGCAGAACTTATGCCAAGTCCGGACTTTTTGGCAATGGTACGTGAACCGATAGGTTCTGCGGTTTCGATATAGTCTGTGATTATGGCCTCCAGGATTTTAAACTTCCTAACACTTAGGTTCATAGACTGTTTCCCCCGCCTATGGTGCATTTTAGAGTTGTTAGCACTCTGCTTTGTTGAGTGCTAACAATGTAATAATATCATGATTGAAATACTTTGTCAAATATTTTTTGATGTGTTTTTTTGATGCGTAAAAAAAATCAACCGGTCCAATTTGGGGACCGGTTGATCTTATAGGAGTTTGTTATTTTTTGATAAATAACTTCGCCTGTTTTTATGACGTGACTGGTAAATCCACTCCTGTCGTTGCTTTCTCATTCAGAATGTCGGTGGTTTTTGTTGTCTTATTTGTTGCCATTATTCGTTGTTCGTATAAGTGAAAGTGAAAACCTAGCAATAGTATAAGCCACTGGCCAACTTAATTCAAGAAAAAAAGGATTGTCACATTGGACAAGCGTTGATGTAGCTGTTTCTGTCTGTACTACCCCCTGATATCACAGTACCGTGTGATATCAGGGGGTAGTACAGGCGAGTGTTTTTCTTTCCAAGCGTTGGCGATTCACATGCTGCATTGGTTTCAACGTCAATATTACTTAACGGTTCTCCGCCAAACGCTTTTTCACCGAAACAGAAAAATCCCAGTAAGTAAAGGTTTTGGAATACATTAACTTATGGGGCTTGCTGTTCAAAGTTTTGATTATTACGCTATGGGCTTTTGGGGCTGGCTACACGGCGTTATGCTTATGTTAAGGGGTTGGTTGCCTCATGTTCTTTTTGAATTAACAGTGCCGGACTATCCCAATCATCGCCACTCAACTTGGAAAAATAGAATACACAACCAATACATTTTTGGATAGGGTGAAAAATTTTTTCTGTGAGTGATGTAAAGCGCAATTTCCTAAAGCACAAAAAAAGACACCTTGCATACACAAAATGTCTTTCTTTTGAATTATTTCACTAATTTTACCCCATTAACGCTGCTGCCTGGTTAAAGAAAGCGTTTACATCCCGGTTATGGGTAACAAACCACGCATCTTCTCCGTTTAGGCTAATGGCATACAGTACACTATCCAGCGCAAACAGGCGTATTTCTATATCCGGTTCTTCGGTTTGATGATAGACAATTGTAAGATCGGGTATGCCCTGCGGCGTAAACGGCTCTACTTCCCCTTCAATCATTAGGGCAATAAGCAGTCTGTAAATTACACGGAAGCCGGAATCATCCACTTCTTCGCCGTTTATTGTCGGTGCGATGGAATGGTTTTCCCCATGGTTTATAACCATGTCTAAATTACGGGATTCGTCCGGGGAGGTAATTGTTACACGCTCTACACCCAGTATGTTGGGCAAGGCGATAAACCTTTCTATAAACGAGAAAATATTAAGGTCAAACAGCGAAGAAACACTCTGGAATTCTGTCCTAAAAACATGGGGGCGGTCTGCAAGTTTTACATATATAAATTCTACATCGCGGCCATTTACTTCTTCTATAAACCTGTCGCCAAAAAGCAGGTGTGTTTCACCAACCGGGTCTTGGTAGGCAAACACCAAACTTGGGTTGTCCAGCCCATAGGGCGAAAGGTCTGTTGGTAGAAAAGAAACCGTATCACCCAGGCGGAAAAATTCCAACGGCTCTAACACACGGTACATTAGTCTGGTGTGGTCTATTGCCCTCTCCATTGGCTGTACAAGGCGCAAAAGTTCGCCTTCCGGTGAAACCGGGGTTAGGGCAGAAAGGGCGTCAATAAGCTCTGTTGCCTGTCCCATAGAAAGTTCAATAGGCGGTTTGTCGCGCTGGGCTATTAGAATACGCTCTGCTTCTATTGTGAAGTGCTGCATAGTACGGTCCAATAGACTTCCTATATCTGCTTTTGCCCAGTCTGCCGTTATATTTCCAATCAGGTAAATGGAAGGTGAGCCGCTTATCATAGCAAAGTGATTGCGCATATCGGCGGTTTGCGCGCCGAAGTATATATTTTTCGTTGTGCCGTCTGCGTAGACTGCTTCCATTTTTAGGCGTGGGGGCTGCAGGCCAAAATCTGCCAGGTTTAGGCCTTGTGTGTCTTCGTGGGCTGTGCCCGTTGAGTTGATTTGCCAGGCAGGCCGTGCTTTGTCGCGGGCCCGTGCCGGTTGCAGAATCAAACTTGTGTCCGGCTGCCACTGCCATACTATTGTGCCGTGTTCGTCTACATACGGAATCATGTAAAAGTCTTCATCTTCCGTGATAAACCTTACGCTTACTACATCCCGCTCGTACAATTGAACAAGGGGTGTCATTGCAGGTCTTGGAGGTGTATCATCCCGGTACTCTTCTTCACTTGGGCGCAGGAAATAAACCGCGCCCAGCGCGATAATTAGCAACGGGATAACGCACATGGATATGGTTCGTTTTAACTTTCTGCTCATACTAATTGTGCCTCCGTTTTAACCAAACGACTATACCAATGACTATACTTAGCAAGGGCAGGCCCGCAACGGCGATACCGTTCATTACATTGGCGTTAAACTGTGTAAGCACTAACGGAGCGGCACCGGGCGGAATGCGTCCGGGTATAAACAGGCTTGGCGGCTGGCCGTGTAACCAGCGCAAGGAATCCAATATAAATTGGAAGTTACCTATGCCTGTAAGGTTTAATATACCATCGCTAAGGACTACCATGTTGCCTACTACTACTAACTGTGTGGTGTGGGTTCTTTCAACAAAACGGGTATCGGTTATTGCAACGGCTAAATCGAATGGCCCTGCCATGTCGCCGGGGACACGGGCCATTGTTGTTTCTTCTGTGTCTACGCGGGCAAATGCGTCCCGTGAGGTTGTCCAAATGGACTCAACGTTGGTAGAACCGCGGCGAATATCCAATGTTTCGATACCTATTGCCCCAACCATCAGGTTTGCAAGGTTGCGGTCACGAAGGTTTTCGTTAATTTCATGGTTAGTAAGCGTTGGGAGAATAAAGTGTGCATATTGCTGAAAAATATTACGCTGGTCACCTTCAAGCACCAGATGGTTAATTGGGGCAACACCGTACGACGCTAAAACACTGTTGAAGTTTGGCATTTCTTCCAGCGTTAAATTTACGGCAAAAAACGCGCGGCCTTCATTTTCCAAGTAGTTTAAAACCCGCTGTGCCTTAACCTCTGTCCAGTCACGGCTTGGCATGGGGACAAGTAAAATGTCTGCGGTTTCCGGTACTTCACTTGTAACCAAGTTTACTTCGCGTATAACAAAGCTCTCGCTTTCCAAAAACCTTGTAAGCATAGCAGGTAATTCATGCTCGCCGCTTCCCGTTACGTAGTATACAATTGGCGGGTCACCCAAGGTTACGTAATGTATTGCGCGGGTAATTTCGGCCTCGAAGCTGTAGCTGCGTATATTTGTAGGGCGTCCCATCCAGTCCCTGTCAACTATCAGCATATCTGTCAAGCCCAGAACTCTTATTCTGTCACCGCTTTGTACAACAACACTGCCGTCATGTATGCCTTCATCAAGGCCTGCGGCTTCGGCAAACTGGTGGATTAGTGCGGGGCTTATCATAGGGTCACGCTCTTGTACGGTAATGTGGCGGGAAGATGAATCGTACTCTTCCAGCAACTGTGTAACAATTGGTGTCCAATGGTGACCCTGGCCCAATGAAACAACATGGGTAATTGTTACATCTTGGTCCAGTGTCTCCAAAAAGTCGTGAGTGCGCCAAGATAACGTGAAAATACCATCCGGCGTAAGATCGAAACTGCGGTTAAACTCGTCGGCAACAAGGTTGATAAGGATGAAAAGTATTACGGCAAACAGCATCATTGCTGTAGAAAAGGTACCGTAGCGGAAGCGTTTTTCTTTAAGGGACTTCGTCATTAACGCCACCTCCTTTTCTCGATTACGTTAACCGTCAGGTATACAAACAGCGCGCTGAACGAGATGTAATACACAATGTCATTAATATTTAAAATCCCGCGGGAAAAGTTTTCGAAACGGCCAAACAAAGAGAACCACAAAAGTACCCGTACAATAATGCCGTCGAAAATAAGGTTGTTAAACATATATAATCCGCCTGCAAATGCCAGTGCGATTACCGCAACAATAACCGTGGCAATAATTTTGCGGGTCGCGTTGTACCAAATGGCAACAACCGCGGCAATAACAAGCAATACAAACATAAATGACGCAAAGGTGGTGGTTGGCATCATAGCCGCTACAGCGTTAATAATAAACATTACAAATATTGCGGCAATTGTCATAACAGCGGCAATAATTTGGTTATCTGTAAGGACAGAAATGAATACACCAACAGCAATACACGCCGCGCCAATTAAGGCGAAACCAATATACGTACCTGCCACATGGCTGACAGGAACTTCGCCAAAACGGCTAATCATGACAGGCATTATTACAGTTATGCCCATGGCAAGTAAGAATAATGAAAACGCCGCAAAAAATTTGCCTACAACAATGCTGACTATGGAAAGAGGGCTTGTAAAAATCAGCTGATCGGTTTTTTGTCTGGCTTCCTCGGAAAACAGCCGCATTGTCAGTACGGGTATTAGTATGAAGAAGAACATGGTCGCGCTTTCTAATGCCCGGTGGAAATTCGCGCTCATACTAAGAACGTTGGCCAGTGCAAACCCTATGCCTATTACCAGCAGCATAAATGCCAGAAAGACATAGCCCATCATGTGGGTGAAGTATGCGCGCATCTCTTTTCTATAAATCGCTAACATCTTCCGGCACCTCCTTTACATCGTCTGGATGGGGTTCTGCTTCAGGCTCTGCTACGGCAAAATCTGCAATCGCACTAATGCCCATCCGGTCACTGTCTGTTAGGGACAGGAATATTTCTTCCAGGGAAAGTTCGGTCGATTTCATAAGCAAGATTGGCAGGTTGTTTTTGGCCATGCAACGGAAAATTGGCTCGCGGATATCTTGACCGCCATCGCCTGCAAGTATAAGGTCCACTGTGCCCGGTTCGCCGCCGACAGCGGCAGAAACGTTCTTAATTACGGAATACTCTATTAGAGCATTTTGTACGTGCTGTAAGTCACCTTTTACCCTAACCTGCATACGGTTTGCACCTTTGGTAATGCTGTCAGAAAGGGCCTCTGGCGTGCCGGACGCTACAATTTTGCCACGGTTGATTATCATCATTCTGTCGCATACGGCAGATACTTCCTGCATAATATGGGAGGATAAAATTACCGTGTGTTTTTTGCCCAAATTTTTTACAACGTCACGCATTTCAATTATCTGCTTTGGATCCAGGCCGATTGTTGGCTCGTCCATTATTATTACTTTTGGGTTGCCAACCATGGCTTGGGCAAGGCCAACGCGCTGCCTGTAGCCCCGGGACAGGTTTTTGATAAGCCTGCGGGGGATGTCGTCTATGTGTACTTGTGCCATTACATATTTGACCATATCTTTGCGTTGGCTGCGCTTTACGCCTTTAATATCGGCTACAAAGTTAAGGTATTCTTCTACGCGCATGTCTAAATAAACAGGCGGTGTATCCGGCAGGTAGCCTATGTTTGCCTTTGCTCTTTCAGGCTCTGCCACAACGTCTATGCCGTCGATGGTAACATCGCCGCTGGTGGCGGCAATAAAGCCTGTCATAATATTCATGGTTGTGGTTTTGCCCGCGCCGTTTGGCCCCAGGAAGCCCACTATTTCGCCCGCGTTAATAGAAAAGCTGATGTTGTCTATAGCTTTGCGCTGGCCGTATTGCTTGGTTAAATTGCGTACTTCAATCAAATTGTATCACTCCAGACAATGTGAATAGTTGTTTTTGAGTATATCAGAACCTTAATTTGCAAGGGTTAACAAATTGTGAATGTTTTGTGAATTATCAAGCTTAACGGTTTCTTGTGCGCCTGTTGACATGTTTTTGATTTTTGCTTCGCCGTTTACTATTTCATTGCCGCCAAGTATCATTGTATGCTTAGCTTTTATTTTATCTGCGTATTTCATTTGAGCTTTTACGCTGCGGCCTATCAGGTCAGTTTCCACCCGCAGCCCTTGCTTGCGTAAATCGAAAGCAAGTTTTTGAGATTTGACAAAGCCCGCTTCTTCCGCGTGGCCGATGAAGAGGTCCGGGTAGGTGAAAATATCGTTTTGGCCGCCTTGGGCTTGCAATAGTTGCACCAGCCGCTCTATGCCCATGCCAAAGCCAACCGCAGGGGTAGGCTGCCCCCCAAGTTGGGAAATAAGCCCGTCGTAACGGCCGCCGCCAATCCTGGTAAGGCCGTCGCTGCCTATAAACTCGAATACCGTGCGGGTGTAATAATCTAACCCGCGCACTACTTTGGGGTCTATAATAAACGTGATGCCGTAGTCGGTTAGTAAGTTTTGCAGCCCTGTAAAATGGACTCGGCATTCATCGTCTAATGAGTCCAATGTTAGTGGTGCGTTTGTCAACAGCTCTTTACAATTTGGGTTTTTGCAATCTAAAATGCGAAGAGGGTTTTTTTCTGCCCGCTGGCGGCACAGCCCGCATAAAGTTTCCATGTGCTTTTCGATATAGGTGTGTAACTGCTGATGATAAACCTTACGGCAACTGGGGCAGCCAATGCTGTTTATGTGAACGGGGACATCTGTAATGCCAAGTTCCCTAAGCAGTGACGCGCCCAAGGATATAATTTCCGCTTCCGCCGCGTAACTTGGCGAACCAAACACTTCTACGCCAAATTGAGTGTGCTGGCGATACCGTCCGGCCTGGGGGTTTTCGTAGCGGAAATTGGGGCCGATGTACCACAGTTTTGTTGGCTGGGGTTGATTGTGCAAGCCCCGCTCGATATAGGCGCGTACAACGCTGGCGGTTTGCTCGGGCCGCAGGGACAGGCTGCGCCCGCCCTTGTCGTTGAAGGTGTACATTTCCTTTTGCACAATATCGGTGGTGTCGCCTACACCCCGTTGAAACAGGTCTGTAGACTCGATTATAGGTGTGCGAATTTCTTGGAAATTATACTTTCCGGTGATTTTGCGCACAGCGGCTTCTATCTTGTGCCAGATTAGCATTTCGTCGCCGTATACGTCTCGCGTTCCTTTTGGTGCTTGAATCATTTTCATTACCTCCGTTGTATATAAATTTCCGGGTTTTTTACATTAAATTCCCTTGTGATTTTGCCGTTTTCTACAAATTTACTAACTGCCCCCGCGCCAATGCCCAGTACCGTTTGGGTTTCTGCCATCATGCCTACATTATAAAAGCATTCGCAGCCCGGTTTGCTGTAGCCCACATTTTCAAACATGCCAACCATGTTTTTCTGGCGGTACAGGTAGTAGGGGAAAAGCCCTGCGTTTTCGCAGGCGGCATTTGCTATGGTAAGCATTTCTTCCGTGGTGTGGGCACCGGGCAAGGCAAAATTCCCTTTTGCCTCATTTAAGCGGGATGCCCTTTTTACCGCTAATGTGTGTACAGTTATATTTTCCGGCGAAAGATCCACAATGCCCTCCATTGTGCGGCGTACATCGTCCGGGGTTTCGCCCGGCAGCCCTGCGATTATGTCTGTGTTGATGGACGTAAAGCCTGTGCCGCGGGTCAGATGAAAGGCCCTAAAAAAATCAGCCGCCGTATGTTTGCGTCCGATAGTTGACAAGGTTTTATCGTTTAGAGTCTGCGGGTTTACGGCAATCCTGTTTACACCGTAGCGGCGCAAAATGTTTAGCTTACTTTTTGTAAGAGTGTCCGGCCTGCCGGCTTCTACGGTGTATTCTTCAGTTGACCCGAAAATCGAGCCAACTGAATCTAAAAGTAGTTCCAGCAAATTTTCCGACAATACAGTTGGGGTCCCGCCGCCAATATAAATGGAAGAAACCGTGCCGTTCATTTGACGGAGCCGTTCGGCCTGGGCCTTACATTCCTGTATGAGGTTGGCGACGTATTCCGTGTAAATATCCTTGCTGACATAGTTGTGGTCTACGTTGAAAGAGCAGTATACGCAGCGGGTAGGGCAGAAGGGGATGCTGATGTAAATGCCGATGGGATTGTGTGTTTGATATATCCGCGCTGTCAAATCCCTTTCCGCTTTGGCCACAGTTAACGCAAGCTGTGCTTTTTCGCGTTTACAGCAGAATGGGTCCGCAAGGGTGGCAATAATTTTTTCGTCTGTCCAGCCCAATGCGAACCATTCCCGCACCATTTTGGACGGGCGAATGCCCGTAAGCGCGCCCCAGGGGGTGTACGCGCTTATGGCCTCTTGCAGCGCGTGATACATCGCAAGCATAAGCACCCTGCGGGGGGATAAATGAATTGGCAAGCTGTCTAGGGGCAGGGAATGTTTTGCAATTGTGCTGCCGTTTTTGATTACATGAACCATAGCTGCGTTTCTTGTCATTTCGGTTTGCACAATGTAGCCTTGTGGGTATTCTGCCGGTATTGCGGATAGAAATTGAAAGCTGTCCCCGGGGAAAAATAGCTGGGTTACGGTTTGTACTTCGTTTGTAAAGTTGTGGTTTAGTAGAATGCAGGTCATCGAGTGTTCTCCAATTTATCAAAGAGGTAAATTTTGTTTTTTGCGTTTTATTGATAGCCGCACGTAAATAGCAATCATGATTATTGCCGGTACCAAAAAGATACAGCCAAAAATGGTGAATACCGGCGCAATTGAAAACCCTGGCGTGCCGTCGTAAATGTATAAATAGTAGCCACTCCCCAAAGGTTCATGATGGAATTGTCTGTCGGGCGGTCTATTTGATAGACCGCGGGAAATAAATATCGACACATGAGTTCCGGGAAAATAAATACTTGCCTCGATTGTATGCCCGGTTATGTTAGCCATGACTACTGTGAAATGATGTACTATTTGCTGAGAAGAAAACAAAAAGATGATGGCATCTTTTTCATTATCAGTGAGCCAGTCTATGGTATACCATTCGCTAAAGCTAACTCCCCTTCGGTTGAACAGGCGTTCATATGTTGGGGCGTGGAAAGAAATCATCAAATGTCCGAGACAATTCGTGTCGTCCGGGTTCGGTGTACTAAAGCTGCTGACTGTAGCTTGTCTTCCGGCAAAAGCACCATCTGCAAGCAAATCTAATTTCTGTCGGCTGTACGCAAAGTCTTGCCTTACTTGCGGCAGCATGCCTCTTAATTCTTGTACGACTGGGTGGTTGTATCTTCTTCCGGCCCACGCAAGTAACAGGAAGAAACACGCAACCAACGTAAAGCAAACCCCTAGCACAAGTATGCCGACCTTTAAACACCCCACTGCGCAACCTCCTTTAGAATATGATTACGCGTGTATCCTTCTTATCTCCCGCGCGCCGGTGGCGGCCTGCAGCCGGTTGATTACGTGGTTTAAATGATCCGTATCGTGGATGTCAATACCCATGGTAAAAATGGCGTCGGAATTTATTACGTTGGCGGTAAGAGAGGAAACTCTTACGTTTTCATCCTTTAACACATCGTTGATTGCATATAAAAGATTATTGCCGTCTTGACAGGTAAGGCGCAGGTTGACAAGGTATGTCTGTTTTTTGGTTTCGGGAACATTCCATTGGGCGTTAATTATACGCCGCCTGTCCAGTTCGTTCATATGAAGGACATTAATGCAGTCTGTACGGTGTACGGTAAGCCCGCGGCCGCGTGTTACATAACCGCAAATTTCGTCGCCGGGTACGGGATTGCAGCATTTAGAGAAAATAACCGCCGTGTCACCGACACCTTTTACGATAACGCCGCTTTTTTGACCTTTTACATCTGTTTTTGCCCCTGTGCTTAATAAGCTGGAAATTAATTCTTCATCACTTGGCGGGGGCTGAACCTTTTCAAATTCACGGTAAAGGTGGTTGGCCACTTGTTTTTCCTTGACGCCGCCGGTGCCAATCATTACATACAGCTGGTCAATTTCCTTGCAGTTAAAGCGGTCCAGTACGTCTTTTTCGCGCCCTTCCGCAAGAAGTTCGTCCAGGGTTACTTTTAATTCTTCGGCACACCGTTCAAGGGCTTCCCGGCCCTTTTGAATATTGTCTTCCCGGTTTTCTTTGTTAAACCACTGATTTATTTTAGAGCGGGCCTGGTTTGTTTTTACAATTTTTAGCCAATCCTTGCTTGGCCCCTTAATGTTTTGGCTTGTTACAATTTCCACAATGTCGCCGGATACGAGTACATGATCTATTGGTACAAGCTTGCCGTTTACCCGCGCACCAACCATGCGGTTGCCTACGGCAGAGTGTATGGCATAAGCAAAATCTATAGCACAAGACCCGTTTACAAGGTTAATTGGCTCGCCTTTGGGGGTAAAACATGAAATATGGCTTTGAAACGCGCTTAAGTCCATTCTTAAAGCGGAAAGGAACTCGTCACTGTCGGAAATTTCGTGCTGCCAGTTCATAATTTCTTGCAGCCATTTATCTTTTGCGGCCTTGCCGCTCTCCTTGTACTTCCAATGGGCGGCAATACCAAACTCTGCTACGTCGTGCATATCGAAAGAGCGGATTTGTACTTCGAAAGGCTCGCCGGGGCCCACAAGGGTTGTGTGTAAAGACTGGTACCCGTTTGGTTTTTTGCCCGCGATGTAGTCTTTAATACGGCCCGGCACAATTGGGTATAAGCCGTTTACACAGCCTAAAGCGGCGTAGCATCCTGCAATGTCTTTAACCAGTATGCGTACGGCATATAAGTCATGAATTTGATCCAGCGTTCTGTTTTTGGACACCATTTTTTTGTAAACGCTGTAAAGCCGTTTAGCACGGCCTTCAACCACGGCTTCTATGCCTTGGGCTGCTAAAGCCGTGCGGATTTCTTTCATTATTTGTTCTGTTATTTCAATGCGCTCTACGGTTTTTAAGTCTACCTGTTTTGATAAGTTGTTATAAAGGGTACGGTCACTGTATTTAAAAGCTAAATCTTCCAAGTCGTAACGCAGCCTTGCAACACCAAGGCGGTGGGCAAGGGGCGCGTAAATATCCAGGGTTTCCTTAGCTGTCGCTATTTGCTTTTCTTCCGGCTTTACTTCGATTGTACGCATGTTATGAAGCCTGTCGGCAATTTTTATCAAAAGTACGCGCACATCTTCCGACATGTGGAAGAACATTTTACGATAGTTTTCTGCCTGTACATCTGTTTTAGACTGATATTTTATGCTTTCGATCTTTGTTACACCGGCCACAAGCAGGGCAACGTCCGGGCCAAATTTTTCGGATAATTCTTCTGTTGTAATATTTGTATCTTCAACCACATCGTGCAAAAGGGCAGCAGTAATAGACTCCAGGTCTGCACGGATTTCCGCAAGGATAATCGCCACCTCGAGGGGGTGCATTACATACGGCTCGCCGGAAATGCGATATTGGCCGGCGTGCGCTTCTTTTGCCAGCCTGTAGGCTTCTTCAACCATGTCTATGGAAGCCGTTGGTCTGTACTCTCTAATTTGTGATACCAGCCGAGAAAAAGCTTCTTCGACCAGTGCGTTGTTTGCCGCTTCTTGTTCCGGAGTTGGGGCCTGCGGTATGTCTTGGGCAATTTTGGTAATTTCGTCCAACGTGTTCGCCTCCTTTGACAATTTCTTAATATTTTGTCATTATAACACGACATTGGCGTTTTTATAACCCTAAAGTGTGATATACTGGCAATAATGAATAATATGAGGTGGAAAATGACTAAAAATAAATTTCGTTCCGGTTTTGTAGCCCTTATAGGCCGCCCAAACGTGGGCAAATCTACGCTTATGAACTTGTTTATCGGCGAAAAAATTTCTATCGTAACAAACAAGCCGCAGACAACCCGCAATAAAATCCGCAGTATTTTAACCGGTGACGATTATCAAATTGTGTTTATAGACACGCCGGGCATCCATAACCCTACAACCAAACTTGGCAGCTACATGGTTAAAAGCGCGTATACCGCCCTTAATGAAGCCGACGCGGTTGTTTATCTTGTAGAACCGCGGGAAAGAATACATGCAGGCGATATGGAAATAATCGAGAGCCTTGCGAAAGTAGAGAGTCCCGTCTTTTTAGTAATAAACAAGGTGGATACAGTGGATAAGCCGGGGCTTTTGAAAGTGATCGAAGTCTACAGTAAGGCTTACCCCTTCAAAGATATAATACCCCTTTCTGCCCTAACAGGTGAAAACACACAGGCATTGCTGCAATCTTTGCGCGGGGTTTTAGAGCCGGGGCCCATGTACTTCCCGGAAGACCAGATTACAGACCAGCCGGAAAGGCAAATTGCGGCAGAGATAATCCGTGAAAAAGCTCTGATGTACTTGCAGGAAGAAATACCCCATGGCCTGGCGGTGGAAATAACGGCCATGAAATCCCGTTCGCAAAACCCGGATGATGAACCTGATGCCTTAGTTGATGTGGGCGCGACAATTTTCTGTGAAAGAGAATCTCACAAAGCTATTATTATCGGCAAAAAAGGCGATATGCTAAAAAAAATAGGTTCCGCGGCGCGGCGGGATATACAAAACCTGCTGGGTTCGCCAATTTACCTGGAGCTTTGGGTTAAAGTAAAGAAAAATTGGCGCGACAACGACTTCCTGCTCAAAAATTTTGGTTACAACGAACGGGAAATTTAACCAGCATACAAACAGCCCCTTGGTGAATAATAGATTTTGTATTATATATTATAAAGGGGGCTTCACATATGAACGAAATTACAAGCTTGTGGCAAATGTTCACGCTTACAGGCGATCCAAGGCATTATCTAAAATATAAACAGCGCGAAAGCGGTACTGCCCGCCCGCGCGAAAAGGAACATGTTAGGGATGAAACAAATAAAAGTTAGGGGCCTTGTGCTGCGCGAGTACGAAGCAGGGGAAAGTGACAAGAGGTTAGTGATTTTTTGTAAAGAACTTGGCCGCCTAATGGTATATGCGCGGGGGGCACGTAAACCTACAAGCAGGTTTATGTCTGCCGCGCAGCTTTTTACATACGCGGATTTTGTTTTAACCAAGGGGCAGGGGTTTTATTCCCTTGGCCAGGCAGAAATAATTGAAAGCTTTTACCCCCTGCGGGAAGATTACGACAGACTAATGACGGCCCACCTTGTTGCGGAGGTATGCGAAAAAACCCTGTGGGATAACATAGAAAGTGACGAACTGCTGCGCCTGGCGTTAAAATCCCTTTCTGTTTTGGCTAAGGGCATACTGCCGCCATTGCAGGTGGCCTGTGTATTTTTGTTCAAATTTTTGGATGTTCACGGCTTACGGCCGCAAACAGATGCTTGTATAACCTGCGCCACCCCGTACAACCAAATAAAACGCGGGGGGATATGTGCCGAAGGGCTTGTGTGCGAAACCCATAGGCCCATGGTTTACCAGCCCGTGTCAATGGGCGCGGTTGCGGCAATGCAGCATATTTTAGAAAACGATATGACAAAAGCCTTCCAATTTACGGCAACTGATGATATTCTTAATGCGTTACGTAAAGCGGCGGATTTATTATGGAAATGCCACTTTGAATATGAACTTAAGACAGGAGTGTGAAAATCGTTATGCGTTTTGGTTATTGTTTAAGTCTGAATTTTTTAAGCGATTCTGCCGGTGGCACCCTTTTTGATATTGTGGCAGATGTGGGCTTTGATTATGTAGAGCTGCCCTTATCGGGGGTTTCTGCATTATCTACGGAGGAACTTTTACAATTGGAAAAAGCCTTGGCGCGAATACCGTGCAGGGCCTGTAATTTGTTTTTCCCTTCAAGCCTTACTATTGTTGGCGAAAATATGGATGTAAGCGGTGTACGGGCCTACTTGGAAAAAATGCTGCCCCTTGTGGCAAACCTGGGCGTGGAAACATTGGTTTTTGGCAACGGCGGTGCAAGAAAAATTCCCGAAGGGGCAACCCGTGAAAATATTTGGGGCAAC